>OARB01000009.1_pt1 | contig 130776 bp, 106 predicted proteins | sample 1475561 | NCBI WGS metagenome assembly OARB01 (sample SAMEA3360673, study PRJEB22359) | human gut metagenome | biome: ENVO:urban biome; feature: ENVO:human-associated habitat; material: ENVO:feces | place: Bangladesh | collected 2011
AGCTGGATAGAGTACCTGGCTACGAACCAGGCGGTCAGAGGTTCGAATCCTCTCGAGCGCGCCACTATTTAAAGCTCCTGAATGTTCGGGAGTCGATTGTGAAAACAATCAAAGCCTTGCGCGTCCGTAGCTCAGCTGGATAGAGTACCTGGCTACGAACCAGGCGGTCAGAGGTTCGAATCCTCTCGGACGCGCCACTTTTATCTCGTCAAGAGAGAAGGGTAATACCCTGATACTGGATTTTTCGGTATCGAACCATTAAACACTGCGCGCTCGTAGCTCAGCTGGATAGAGTACCTGGCTACGAACCAGGCGGTCAGAGGTTCGAATCCTCTCGAGCGCGCCATATTAGAAGCCCTGCATGAAAATGCAGGGCTTTTTTACATTTCGCAAACACCTCATTTACCCTTGCGCTACAACTTATTGTTTTGTGAAGGATATTCCCCGCTATATTAACTTCATCGCAGTATTTGCCCCTCTTTCGCGCTAAGTTAGCTTCAGTCGGTCAAAAAGCAGCCTCTTGGCCTTGCACTTGTGCTGGTTTTCAATCTCAGGTGATGATTTATTGTTCCAGTTTGTGCCAGAGCTAAAAGAGTGCTTGTAACCAAATTGACAATTATTGTTCAGTCGAGATAATCCCACTTCTTCTGCGTTAAGCGCAAAAAATGTGCACAAACCGAAGAATGTCAGGATGACACGCAAAGGAAGCAACATGACACATATTGGAAGTCTCTTATTGGATGCCGCCACTCTGATGGTCACCGGAATGGCTGTGGTATTCCTATTTCTTACTCTTCTCGTTTATCTCGTTCAGTTTATGTCCCGTGTGATACCGCAAGAGGTACCCGAGGCTGCTGCAACGCCCAAGAAAAGTCAAAAAGTTCAACCAGTCACTGATTCCGTTAGTCCACAAGTCGTGGCGGCAATCGCCGCGGCTGTGCATCAGCACCGCAGTGCGACAGCGAAACAGTAGTCTGGATTACAAGGATTAAAAGGAGTTAATGAGCATGTCTAAACCATTAGCCATCACCGATGTCGTCCTACGTGACGCCCACCAATCGCTCTTTGCTACGCGTATGCGTATTGAAGATATGCTGCCGATCGCGGCTGAGCTGGATAAAATCGGTTACTGGTCGTTGGAAACTTGGGGTGGAGCGACGTTTGATGCTTGCATCCGTTTCCTTGGCGAAGATCCATGGGAACGTCTACGCGCTTTGAAAAAAGCGATGCCGAATACCCCAATGCAGATGTTACTGCGCGGCCAAAACTTACTCGGTTATCGTCATTACGCGGATGATGTCGTCGAGAAATTTGTCGAGCGCGCCCATGTCAATGGCATGGATGTATTCCGTATTTTTGATGCGATGAACGATGTGCGCAATTTTGAAAAAGCGGTAAAAGCGACGATTGGTGTGGGCGCTCATGCGCAAGGAACACTCTCTTACACGACGAGCCCTGTGCACAACACGCAAACTTGGGTGGATTTAGCAAAACGTCTTGAAGATCTCGGCTGCCACTCTTTATGTATCAAAGACATGTCGGGTCTGCTCAAACCTTATGAGGCCGAAGAGTTAATCACGCGTATTAAGCAGTCTTGCGCGGTGCCTTTGGCGCTGCATTGTCACGCGACAACAGGTTTATCTACGGCTACGGCAGTCAAAGCGGTGGAAGCGGGGATTGATATTCTTGATACCGCGATTTCCTCAATGAGCCAGACTTATGGCCATACGCCCACGGAAACCGTGGTCGCTATGCTGCAGGATACACCACGTGATACACAACTCAAATTGGAGCAACTTGAACCGATCGCGGCTTACTTCCGTGAGGTTCGTAAAAAATACGCCAAGTTTGAAGGTCAGTTAAAAGGTGTTGATTCGCGCATTCTGATTGCTCAGGTGCCCGGCGGCATGCTGACCAATATGGAAAGCCAGTTGAAAGAGCAAGGTGCCGCGCACCGTATCGATGAGGTATTGGAAGAGATCCCTCGCGTTCGTCAGGATCTTGGGTTTATTCCGTTAGTGACTCCTACCTCGCAGATTGTCGGCACTCAAGCGGTGATCAACGTGTTAACCGGTGAGCGCTATAAGAGCATTACCAAAGAAACCGCAGGCGTTCTTAAAGGTGAATACGGTGCAACGCCTGCTAGCGTGAATGCTGAGCTGCAAGCACGCGTATTAGAAGGTGGACAAGCGATTACTTGTCGTCCTGCTGATCTTCTGCAAGATGAACTTGACCATCTCACTAAAGAGCTGCTTGAAAAAGCGCAAGTAGAAAAAATCACCTTAGCGGATGCGAAGGTCGATGATGTTCTGACTTATGCGCTGTTTCCACAAGTTGGCCTGAAATTCCTGAAAAATCGCCATAATCCAGAGGCGTTTGAACCTGCGCCGGGCAAAGAGCCCGCTCCGGTGGCTACCGCCCCTGCGAGCACCAAACCTGCAGCAGGTATCGAGAGCTACAGTGTGAAAGTGGACGGCGTGGTGTATGACGTTGAAGTGGGTTCACAAGGTCAATTGACCTCAGTGGTACCCGCTGGCCAAAAAGCAGCACCAAAACTGGCTGTTGCAACACCCACTCAAGGCGCAGAAGCGGTTGCTGCCCCTTTGGCGGGGACCATCTTTAAAATCCAAGTTGAACAAGGCGATGAAGTGGCAGAAGGTGATGTGCTTATCGTGTTAGAAGCGATGAAGATGGAAACTGAAATCCGTGCAGCGCGCAGTGGTGTGATTCAGGAACTGCATGTCAAAGAAGGCGACAGCGTTCGCGTTGGCGCCTCACTGCTGAGCTTGGCATAAGGGAAAATCATGGACGGATTAATTACCCTATGGCAAGAGACGGGGATTGCCAATTTTGAGCTAGGGCAGATCATCATGATCTTGGTCGGCTGTACGCTACTGTTTCTGGCCATTCGTAAAGGCTTTGAGCCGTTATTGCTGCTGCCGATTGGTTTTGGTGCAGTGTTAGCCAATATTCCTAATGCAGGATTTACCGAGCCCGGTGGCTTGCTGTACTACGTTTACCATATCGGTATTGAGTCAGGCGTTTTCCCATTGCTGATCTTTATGGGCGTGGGAGCGATGACGGACTTCGGTGCACTGATTGCCAACCCGAAAACCTTGTGGTTAGGCGCTGCGGCTCAGTTAGGCATTTTTGCTACCTTGTTTGGTGCCATTTTGCTCAACTTTGTACCGGGCATGGAATTCTCTATGGCTGATGCCTCGTCGATTGCAATCATTGGTGGAGCGGATGGTCCAACGGCCATTTTCCTTGCCAGCCAGTTATCGCCGGATTTGCTCGGGGCAATTGCGGTCGCTGCGTATAGCTATATGGCGCTGGTTCCGATTATTCAACCACCGATCATGAAGGCCTTGACGACGCCGGAAGAGCGTAAAATCAAGATGGCTCAGCTACGCCACGTGGGTAAAACCGAGAAAATCGTGTTTCCACTCGTGGTGCTGCTAATGACCATTCTGTTTTTGCCTGCGGCAACACCCTTGGTCGGCATGTTCTGCTTGGGGAATCTGATGCGTGAAGCGGGTGTGGTGGATCGTTTGTCCAAAACCGCGCAAAACGAGCTGATCAATATCGTCACCATTTTCTTAGGCTTGGGGGTCGGCTCTAAATTGCAAGCCGAGACTTTCCTCAATTTGGAAACCTTAGGTATTTTGGCACTCGGCGCGGCTGCTTTCAGTATTGGCACGGCGGGTGGGGTGATTATGGCGAAGATCCTCAATAAATTTTCCAAAGAGGATATCAACCCACTGATCGGTGCTGCGGGTGTTTCTGCGGTACCTATGGCCGCTCGAGTCGTCAATAAAGTGGGCCTAGAGGCCAACCCGCAAAACTTCTTATTGATGCATGCCATGGGGCCAAATGTGGCTGGTGTTTTGGGCTCAGCGGTAGCGGCAGGTGTGTTGCTGGCTCTAGTGGGTTAAGCATGAGTTGGTTGCACTTTGCGCAAAATGGCGATGCAAAGTTAACGACTTAAAAGAAATTGGTATATATTCAAAGGGATGCTTCGGCATCCCTTTTTATTCGCGCGATAGGGATAGTGGAAATGGAAAACAAACGAATCGTCATTACCCAATTTGGTACACCGGATGTGTTGGCCATGCAAAGTGCGCCAATTCCTACCCCCAAAGCGGGTGAAGTATTAGTGAAAGTTGCTTTCGCGAGTGTTAACCCTATCGATGTGAAAACCCGGGCGGGGTTAGGATGGGCGGCAGCACAAAATAAAGACAAACTGCCGTGGACACCCGGTTACGATATCTCCGGACGAGTTGTGGCGTTAGGCGAGGGAGTTAGCCGCCTTAAAGAGCGGGATAATGTGGCGGGATTTATTGGTTTCCCATTGCGCGGTGGTGGTTACAGTCAGTATGTTTGTGTGCCTGAGCAGGAATTGAGTTTGGTTCCTGATGCAGTAACGCTCGAAGCGGCTGCCGCACTGCCCCTTGCGGGGCAAACCGCCGCGCAAGCCTTGAGCAAAGCGCAAGTCCAAGAAGGTGAACGTGTGTTAATCCTTGCAGGGGCGGGTGGCGTTGGGCATATCGCGGTGCAAATTGCACTCGCCGCTAAGACTGAAGTATTTACCACTTGCAGTGAAGCGAATTTAGACTATCTGGCCACGCTTGGCGCTCATGCGATCAATTACCAATTTGCGCCCGTCTCTCAGCGTTTAGAAGAGGTGGATGTGTTGATCGATCTGGTGGGGGGAGAGGCGGCGTTGGATGCGCTTAAATGCCTAAAAGATAACGCTCGCGTCATTACTGTACCGACGTTAACCGCCGAGCTTATCTGCGAAAAAGCCAAGCTACTCGGTTTTGAAGCTACGGGCATGTTGGTAGATCCGAATCCAGAGCAGCTCGATACCATGCTGTATATGGTCAGTGTCGGGCTACTGAAAATCGAAATTCAGCACATCTATTCACTGTTAGACGCCGCGCAAGCCCATGAGCAGATTGAATCCGGACACACGCGAGGCAAGTTGCTTCTTGATATGAAATGCTAGATTGGTGGAATGACTCTTCTGCGCTACTCACTTCTCTCTTTGCTGAATCGCCGCTGAGCTTACTGTTCTGGAGTGGTTTTCTCAGTGCAACATTATTACCGGGCGGCTCAGAAGCGGCGTTGTTGGCGAGTTTATCGCTCGCTCAACATCCGGTTTGGCTCATCGTTGCGGTGTCAACGGCCGGGAACACTTTAGGTGGCATGACCAACTACGCGTTAGGTTTATGGCTGCCGCATCGAACTGATTCACAAAAACAAGGTCATAAAGCCAAGCTCTGGTTGCAGCGTTACGGTTATTGGGCGTTGCTTGGGAGTTGGTTGCCGATTATTGGTGACCCACTCTGTTTAGCGGCAGGTTGGCTGCGTTTAAACGTACTCCCTGCATTTTTGATGATTTTGATAGGTAAGGCGCTGCGTTATTCATTGCTTGCTGCGTTGTATTACGGTTTGTTTTAAGGAGATGTGATGAGAAAAGTCGCGTTGTTTGGATTTTCTCTTTTGTTATTAGCGGGATGCAGTAGTTCTGACTCATCGTTGCCGCTGTTTTCTTCTTTGCCGAAAGGCGTCACCTTGGTCGAAGAGGTGAAAGCCGAACCGGGTAAAGTCATGATCCCGTACTCGAAGTATCGTTTGGATAATGGACTGACCGTGATCCTTTCACCGGATGACTCCGATCCCTTGGTGCATGTTGATGTAACCTATCACGTGGGTTCCGCTCGTGAGGAGATTGGTAAATCGGGCTTTGCTCATTTCTTTGAGCACATGATGTTCCAAGGCTCTAAACATGTCGGCGATCAGCAGCATTTTCGTTTGATCACTGAAGCGGGCGGCTCGCTCAATGGCACCACCAACCGCGACCGTACCAACTATTTTGAAACGGTTCCGGCCAATCAATTAGAAAAAATGTTGTGGCTTGAGGCGGATCGAATGGGCTTTTTGCTCGATGCGGTTTCGCAGCGCAAGTTTGAGATCCAGCGTGATACCGTGAAAAATGAGCGCGCTCAGAATTATGACAACCGCCCTTATGGCTTGATGTGGGAAAAAATGGGTGAAGCGCTTTATCCCGAAGGGCACCCTTATTCTTGGCAAACGATTGGTTATGTCAGTGATTTAGACCGAGTTGATGTCAATGATTTAAAAGCCTTTTTCCTACGTTGGTATGGCCCAAATAATGCGGTGTTAACCATAGGTGGCGATCTGGATGTTAAACAAACCTTAGCTTGGGTTCAAAAATACTTTGGCTCGATTCCGAAAGGCCCAGATGTGGTAGATGCACCGAAGCAGCCAGCACGGTTGAGTGAAGATCGTTTTATTACGTTGGAAGATCGTGTGCAGCAGCCGATGCTGCTCATAGGGTGGCCAACGCAATATTGGGGCGCAGAGGATCAAGTCGCACTGGATGCTCTAGCCAGTGCCCTAGGCAGTGGCAACAACAGCCTGCTCTATCAAGAGCTGGTGAAAACTCAAAAGGCGGTTGATGCGGGCGCATTCCAAGACTGTGCTGAACTCGCCTGTACCTTTTATGTGTATGCCATGGCTCCCTCGGGAGCCAAAGGTAAGCTCGCCCCACTGTATCAAGAAACCCTGCAAGTGCTGGAAAAGTTTAAGCAGCAGGGTGTCTCTGCTTCGCGTCTAGAACAGATCATCGGCTCAGAAGAGGCCAGTGCTGTATTTGCGCTAGAGAGTGTCAAAGGTAAAGTCAGCCAATTGGCGGCCAACCAAACCTTTTTTGATCAGCCAGATCGCATTGAAAGTCAGCTAGAGAAAATCCGCGCAGTGACACCAGAGTCGGTGAAGCAGGTGTTCACTCGCTATCTGGATGGCCAGCCGAAAGTGACACTTAGTGTAGTGGCAAAAGGCAAAACGGACTTTGCGGTACGTCCGGCAACCTTTATCACTCCGGAACGTCAACTGCCGGAATATCAAAAAATTGGTGATGAGCAGCTTGCCTATCGCGAAGTCAAAGACAGCTTTGATCGCTCGCAGATGCCGCAAGTGGCACAAGCGGTTCAGCCACGTTTACCTAAACTGTACGATGTCTATTTTGACAACGGCGTACAACTGCTTGGCACGCAAACTCGTGAAACTCCGACAGTACTGATTGAAATTCAATTACCTGCGGGCGAGCGTCAAGTCGCGATGGGGAAAGAAGGCTTGGCTAACTTAACCGCCAGCCTGCTGCAAGAAGGCAGCCAAAACCGTAGCGCCGAAGCCATTCAAGCGCAACTGGATAAGCTCGGCTCAAGCATTCAAGTCGTGGCGGGAGCCTATTCAACCAGCATTGTGGTATCGAGTTTGAAGAAAAACTTGCCGGAGACGTTGCAAATCAGCCAAGAGATGCTGCTCAAACCTGCTTTCAAACAGAGTGATTTTGCACGTTTACAGCAGCAAATGTTGCAAGGCGTGGTTTACCAACACCAGCAACCGAGCTGGTTAGCATCGCAAGCCACCCGCCAAGTATTATGGGGGGAGAGTTTGTTTGCCCGCTCCGGTGATGGTACGCAAGCTTCTATCTCTGCCTTGACCTTGAAGGACGTGAAGCAATTCTACCGTCAACATTACACCCCGCATGGTGCACAAATTGCGGTAGTGGGGGATATCAGTGCGCGAGAAATTCGTCAGCAGTTACAGTTTATTGCCGATTGGAAAGGCGAAGCGGCCCCGCTGATTAACCCACAAGTAGTGCCAACGTTAACTAAGCAGAAAATCTATTTAGTGGATAAGCCGGGAGCGCCGCAAAGTATCATCCGTATGGTGCGTAAAGGGCTTCCTTTTGATGCCACAGGTGAGCTGTACTTAACTCAATTGGCGAATTTTAACTTAGCAGGTAACTTCAATAGCCGGATAAACCAAAATCTGCGTGAAGACAAAGGATATACCTACGGCGCAGGAAGCTATTTTGCCAGTAACCGTGAGATTGGAGCCATTGTATTTAACGCTCCAGTACGTGCGGATGTGACCGTTGAAGCGATTCAAGAAATGATCAAAGAGATGCATCATTTCAGCCAAGCGGGGATGAGCGAGGAAGAGATGAAATTTTTACGTCTCGCTGTCGGCCAACAAGATGCGCTGATGTATGAAACACCCGCGCAGAAAGCTCAACTTGTCTCCAGTATTCTGACGTACAGTTTAGATCGTGATTATCTGCAGCAACGTAATGAGATAGTGAAAAGCGTTGATCGCTCAACACTCAATGAGCTGGCGGCCAAATGGTTCAATCCTGAGGATTACCAAATTATTGTGGTGGGCGATGCCAAGCGACTCAAGCCGCAGTTGGAAAAGTTAGGCATTCCGCTAGAAGAGCTTGAAATCATCCGTTAGAGTACACATTTAATAGTGGGGCGGATTGCGCCCCAAACTCGCTATGCTGCTTAAGCACTACGCTTAACAGGCGGCGTGCGACTGGAACCACCTACATAAGCGAAGCGTATTTTGAGTAAATTTGCCGAGCGACTACAAACAGTTGCAAACAAACCAGAAGTATTTCAAAAGTTTAGCCGTGGATTGGAGCGCGAATCGCTGCGTTACACGCCGGAAGGTGCTCTCACGCAAACGCCACACCCGAAAGCACTGGGAGCGGCATTAACTCACCGTTGGATCACCACAGATTTTGCGGAGTCCTTGCTGGAGTTCATCACCCCTGTCTCGCATGAAGTCGATACTCTGCTGGCGCAGATGTCGGATATTCACCATTTCGCGCAGACCAAGCTGGGCGATGAAAAACTTTGGCCTCTCTCCATGCCTTGCTACGTTGGCAGTGAAGAGGGGATAGTGCTGGCACAATACGGTTCGTCGAACACTGGAAAAATGAAAACCTTGTACCGTGAAGGGCTCAAGCGTCGTTATGGCAGCCTGATGCAGATTATTTCCGGAGTACATTTCAATTTTTCATTCCCAGAAAGTTTCTGGGATGCCTTGTTTGGTGAGCAAGAAGAGTCTGCTCGTCAAGCGAGTAAATCTGCGGCCTATTTTGGTGTCATTCGTAATTACTACCGTTTTGGTTGGCTGATCCCGTATCTGTTTGGCGCTTCCCCCGCACTCTGCTCATCTTTTTTACAAGGTCGCAAAACCGATCTGCCGTTCGAGTCCATTGGTAAAACCTTGTATCTGCCTTATGCCACCTCGCTGCGTCTAAGCGATTTGGGCTACACCAACAGCGCGCAAAGTGTGCTGCAAATTGGTTTCAATAGCATAGAGCAGTATCTGCAAGGGTTGAATGAAGCGATCCGCACCCCCTCAGCCGAGTTTGCCAAACTGGGTGTGAAAGTAGAGGGAGAATATCGCCAGCTCAATAGCAACGTACTGCAAATTGAAAATGAGCTGTATGCGCCGATTCGTCCGAAACGTGTGACACAAAGTGGCGAGCGGCCTTCGCAAGCCCTAGCGCGTGCAGGGGTGGAATATATTGAAGTGCGCTCGCTCGATGTGAACCCATTTAGCCCGATTGGAATTAATGAAGATCAGGTTCGTTTCCTCGACCTATTCTTAGCATGGACAGCGCTGTCAGATTCTGATCCTATGGATGGCTGTGAACTGGCTTGTTGGCGCGACAACTGGCGTAAAGTGGTACTGGAAGGTCGCAAGCCTGGCTTAGAACTGCAAATTGGCTGCCATGGTGAAGTGTTGACCTTGCAAGCGTGGGCGAAGCGTGTGTTTGCCGATCTGCGTGTGATTGCTGAAACTATGGATGCGGCTCTCGGCGGCGATGCCTACCAAGCGGTGTGTGCCAAACTAGAGACTTGGATCGAAAATCCTGAGCTGACGCTCTCGGCACAAATCCTAGCAGAAATTAAACAGCACGGCGGCTTAGGTAAAACAGGCTGCGCGTTAGGTAACGAGTACCGAGCGGTCAATTTACAGCACCAATACCAGTTCTACTCACAAGATGAGATGGAGCAGGAAGTGCGCCGCTCAACTCAAGCCCAAGCCGACATTGAAGCGAAAGAGACGCTCAATTTTGATGCTTACCTAACGCAATATTTTGCCTACCTACAGGCGGTGAGTTAATTTAGTTTTAGTGGTGCGCAGTAAGCGAGCCAGAAAGGGAGAAAGGAAATGCCATTATTAGACAGTTTTACCGTCGATCATACTCGTATGAATGCACCGGCGGTGCGTGTTGCCAAAACCATGCAAACCCCAAAAGGGGATACGATTACCGTATTTGATTTGCGTTTTACTATGCCAAACAAAGATATCTTGTCTGAGCGCGGTATCCATACTCTAGAGCATCTCTACGCGGGCTTTATGCGCAATCACCTTAACGGCAGCCAAGTGGAGATCATCGATATTTCACCAATGGGTTGCCGTACAGGTTTCTACATGAGCTTGATTGGTGCGCCGACAGAACAGCAAGTGGCACAAGCATGGCTAGCCGCAATGCAAGATGTGTTGAAAGTTGAAAGCCAAGAGCAAATTCCTGAGCTGAATGAGTACCAGTGCGGCACTGCGGCGATGCACTCGCTCGAAGAAGCCAAAGCGATTGCGAAAAACGTGATTGCGGCAGGCATCTCGGTTAACCGTAACGATGAGTTGGCGCTGCCCGAATCTATGCTCAATGAGCTGAAGGTTCACTAAGTCGGTTCTGTAAACGTTAAAAATACAAAAGCCCGAAGTTGAGTTCGGGCTTTTGTTTGAGTGCTTAACTTAAACCAAGCTGACTTTGGTTTTTCTTGGGTAAACTTTGACCAACTTAATCCGATTCTCTTCCAGCTCGAGGATTTCCATTTTGTGCTGTGCCACTTTCACACTCAGATGGCTCGCTGGGATCTCTTCAAGGTGCTCCAAAATCAAACCGTTTAAGGTTCGTGGTCCATCGGTAGGAAGCTTCCATTTCAGGCTCTTGTTAATGTCACGAATATTGGCGCTGCCTTCAATCAAGAAACTGCCATCACCTTGTGGAGTAATTTCATCGGCCAAGCTTGGAGACATGGATGTGGTAAATTCACCGACAATCTCTTCCAAAATATCTTCGAGCGTGGTTAAACCAATGATTTCACCGTATTCATCCACGATTAAACCAATGCGTTCTTTATTACGTTGGAATTTGAGCAGCTGAACGTTAAGCGGTGTACCTTCAGGGATAAAGTAAATCTCATCCGCAGCGCGCAGCAGCATCTCTTTGTTAAAGTCGTTCTTCTCAAGCATAAAGCGTGAGGCTTCACGTAAACGCAAAATCCCGACCACTTCGTCAATCTTGTCACGGTACAGTACGACTCGCCCATGTGGTGAATGGACTAACTGACGCACAATCGACTTCCAATCATCATTGATATTGATCCCCGTTATCTCATTACGCGGGATCATGATGTCGTTGACGGTGACGTGTTCTAAATCGAGGATCGACAGCAGCATATCTTGGTGGCGGCGAGGGATGAGTCCTCCCGCTTCATTAACCACAGTACGTAACTCTTCTGAGCTTAAATGATCGCCTTTGCCATGTTTCGGTGAGATGCCGAGAATGCGGATCAAGCCATTGGTCATCAAGTTAACGAACAGCACCAAAGGTGAAAGCAGCTTCATCAAAATCGTCAGTAACACGCTGCTGGCGTAAGAGACTCGCTCTGGGTAAAGCGCGGCTAGAGTTTTAGGCGTGACTTCGGCAAACACCAGAATCACTAAAGTTAAGGCCCCCGTGGCAATTGCGACACCTAAATCGCCATACAGGCGCATACCGATAATGGTGGCAATCGCAGAGGCGAGGATATTGACGAGGTTGTTACCAATCAGGATTAAGCCAATCAAACGATCTGGACGATCCAGTAGCTTTTCAACACGTTTAGCACCTTTATGGCCGCTGTTGGCCAAATGCTTTAAACGGTAACGGTTGAGAGCCATCATGCCGGTTTCAGAACCGGAGAAATAGGCGGAAATAATGATGAGACACGCGAGTAGCGCAAATAAGATACCCGTTGATATGTCGTCCAAAACGCGAATTTTCCTTATGACAGAGTTCTAATTAAAGGCTGAATGTATTGCGAGTGTCAAATGACAGCTCGATGAATCTTGTTCAGCGCAGAATGATTTCACGTACAAAACGGCTACCGAAGTAAGCCAAGGTGAGTAACGTAGCGCCTGCGACCGCAAACCAAGTCACTTTTTTACCGCGCCAGCCTTTACGGTAATGACCCCAAAGCAAAATAGAATACACAATCCATGCGACAAACGAGAGGATGCCTTTATGGGCTTTGCCTTGGGCAAACATATCTTGCACAAAGATAAAACCAGTCAACAAGGTACCTGTGAGCAGCAAGTTACCAATCAAAATGATCTTAAATAACTGACGCTCAACCAGCAGCAGAGGCGGTAAATTAGGATTGATAGAGAAGACTTTTTTACTTTTCAGCTTATGGTCGAGCCAAGCAAGCTGCAGTGCATACAAGGCTCCGATGCTCAACGTTGAGTAAGAGAATAGCGCTAAAGAGATGTGCAGCAGCAGTTTGGGATCACTTTCCAAATGGGTAATAAAAGTTCCCGGTAAGAATGTGGCTGCAGAAAGGTTAATGGCAGAAAAACTGTAGGCAACAGGCAGCAAAAACCAGAGGCGAGTTTTGAACATGGCTAAGCTCATCGCTAAAGAGATGATGAAGCTAATCAAAGAAGCCACATTAAGGATACTCAGGTTTTGCCCACTGCTGTGTAGGATCAAATCACTCAGTAACCAGCCATGAAACAGCAGTGCAATCGCTGCACTGATAAACACGGTTTTTGCTCGGATCCCGGTTTGATTGACCAGCCCGGGTACGATGGTCGCAATCGACAAGAGATATAACATCGCCGCGGCAATCGCGATTAAGTTGTCCATACCTGCCACATAGATAAGGGTTAAGTGGGCGAATTATACCTTGCTCTGTGCTAATGGGCTACTTTGTATCACCTTCGTTTTTGAGAGGTTAGAGCACAAAATATGGCTCAAAATGATATTCGTGAATGTGAGCATTGGGTAACGGGTATGCCTGTCCGTTTGTCTAAGGTATACTCACGCTAATTTATCGCCGCTTAGCGAAGAGAAAAAAGATGTTTGAGAATTTAACCGATCGATTGTCCAAAACGCTGAAAAATATCAGCGGCAAAGGTCGTCTTACTGAAGACAACATTAAAGATACCCTGCGCGAAGTGCGCATGGCGCTGTTAGAGGCGGACGTTGCGCTGCCTGTCGTTCGTGATTTCGTCAATCGCGTTAAAGAAGGCGCGGTGGGGGTCGAGGTTTCCAAATCTCTGACTCCGGGTCAAGAGTTCATCAAAATCGTCCGCCAGCAACTTGAAGCTGTGATGGGCGAATCCAACGAAGCGTTGAATCTTGCCGCTCAGCCTCCAGCGGTTATTTTGATGGCTGGTTTGCAAGGTGCGGGTAAAACCACATCCGTAGGCAAACTCTCTAAGCTCCTAAAAGAGCGTGATAAGAAGAAAGTGTTGGTGGTTTCCGCCGACGTGTATCGCCCAGCGGCGATCAAGCAGCTCGAAACATTAGCCAATGATTTAGGCGTTGATTTCTTCCCGTCCACACCGGATCAAAAACCGATTGATATCGCTAACGCTGCAATTGATCACGCTAAGAAGAAATTCTACGACGTACTGATTGTCGATACCGCAGGTCGTTTGGCGATTGATGAGCAGATGATGGCGGAGATCCAAGCGCTGCATAAAGCGATCAATCCGGTTGAAACCCTGTTCGTGGTCGATGCCATGACGGGTCAAGATGCCGCCGATACCGCGAAAGCGTTTGGTGATGCATTGCCACTGACCGGGGTGATTCTAACCAAGGTCGATGGTGATGCCCGTGGCGGTGCGGCGTTGTCGGTACGCCATATTACCGGTAAACCGATTAAATTTATCGGTGTCGGCGAGAAAACCGATGCCTTAGAGCCTTTCCATCCGGATCGTATTGCTTCACGCATTCTTGGTATGGGCGATGTACTGTCGCTGATCGAAGATCTGCAGCGCAATGTTGACCAAGAGAAAGCCGAAAAACTCGCGAAAAAATTCAAAGAGAAGAAAGGCTTTGATTTAGAAGACTTTCGTGAGCAGTTAGGTCAGATGAAAAACATGGGCGGCATGATGGGGATGCTCGATAAACTGCCCGGAATGTCTCAACTGCCTGCGGATATGAAAGACAAAGTGGATGATCGCGTTTTCAAACAGATGGAAGCCATCATCAACTCAATGACCATGAAAGAGCGTCAAAACCCAGACCTCATCAAAGGCTCACGCAAAAAGCGGATTGCTGCGGGTTCCGGTACCCAAGTGCAAGACGTAAACCGCCTGCTCAAGCAATTTACCCAGATGCAGAAGATGATGAAGAAAATGCAACAAGGTGGCATGAAAGGCATGATGCGTAACATGCAAGGCCTGATGGGCGGCGGTGGCCGTGGTGGTTTCGGCGGCGGTTTCTTCGGTCGTTAATTCACTCGCACGCAACCGCTTGAGTGTTCAGTGAACTTTCCAATTTGTTAACTGAATCACGGTAATTTGTAGCGCTTTAAGCTGGCGAAAAAGTAGCTAAACCCCTTGCAAAGCCTCGGAATAAGAGTAAAATCCCGAGGCTTTATTTTGGCACGAGACCCTAAACTGATTTTGTGAATTTTTTGCAAAGTGGTTTTCGGGGTTAATTTTATTTTTGAAAAGCAAAGAGGACGACATGGTAACCATTCGTTTGGCACGTCACGGCGCGAAAAAGCGTCCATTCTATCAAATCGTTGTAGCTGACAGCCGCAACTCAGCAACTGGCCGTTTCATCGAGAAAGTAGGTTTCTTTAACCCTACTGCTACTGGTCAAGAAGAAGGCCTGCGTCTAGACCTAGATCGCGTGAACCACTGGGTTTCACAAGGCGCATCTCTGTCTGATCGCGTAGCACAGCTAGTTAAAACCGCTCAAAAAGCGGCTTAATTATTACTGTTAAGTAGTAACTAGTTTATGTCGATGAAAGGTAAAGAGACGATGAGCAAGCAAAACGAAAAATTGGTTGTGGGAAAATTAGGTTCTTCTTACGGCATTCGTGGCTGGCTTAAAGTTTTTTCCTACACAGACAATCCAGAAAGTATTTTTGATTACAGCCCTTGGTATATTGACCAAAAGGGCGAGTGGGTGGAATACAAAGTAGAAGGCTGGAAACGCCACAACAAAGGTTGGGTGGTAAAACTTCAAGGGCTTGATGTCCGCGAAGATGCACATCTGCTGACTAACTTTGAAATTGCCATTGACCCCGCATCACTACCAGAATTGTCAGAAGATGAGTTCTACTGGCGTGAATTGTTTGGAATGCAAGTAGTGACCACTAACGGCTACGACCTTGGCGTGGTAACCGATATGATGGAAACAGGCTCCAACGATGTTCTCGTGGTGAAAGCGAATCTGAAAGATGCTTTCGGCCAAAAGGAACGGTTAATTCCGTTTCTTGAAGAGCAAGTGATCAAAGTTGTTGATCGCCAAGCTCAACGGATCGAAGTTGACTGGGATCCTGCGTTTTAACTCTTAAAATCGAATAAGCGAGGAAACATGTGGGTTGGCATCGTTAGCCTATTTCCTGAAATGTTCCGCAGCGTTACCGATTTTGGAGTAACAGGTCAGGCGGTTAAAAAAGGGTTGTTGTCAGTTGAAGCGTGGAATCCTCGTGATTTCGCTCATGACAAACGTCGCACTGTCGATGATAAACCCTACGGTGGCGGTCCCGGCATGTTGATGATGGTGCAACCTTTGCGCGATGCCATCCATGCTGCGAAACAAGCGTCACCGGGTAAGACGAAAGTCATTTACCTCTCTCCGCAAGGTCGAAAACTCGACCAACAAGGTGTGGAAGAGCTGGCGCAAAACCAGAATCTGATTCTGATTTGCGGTCGCTATGAAGGGGTAGATGAACGCATTATTGAATCTGAAGTTGACGAAGAATGGTCAATTGGTGATTTTGTAATGACGGGTGGGGAACTCCCAGCCATGACGTTGATTGATTCTGTCTCGCGGTTCATTCCGGGAGTATTAGGGGATTTCGCGTCAGCAGAAGAAGACTCTTTTGCCAATGGTTTGCTGGATTGCCCTCACTACACGCGTCCCGAGGTATTGGACGGAAAAGAAGTGCCAGCGGTACTGAAATCCGGCAATCATGAGGACATTCGTCGTTGGCGACTCAAGCAGTCGCTTGGCCGTACCTGGCTTAGAAGACCGGAGCTCCTGGAAAACCTAGCTCTGACTGACGAACAGGAACAATTACTGACCGAGTACATTAAAGAGACTCGTCATCAGTAACCTATTAAATTTAGTATCAGTTTATTCTAGGAATTTAGACAATGAGTAACATCATCAAGGCTCTAGAACAAGAGCAAATGAAACAAGACCTGCCTCAATTTGCACCAGGCGACACTGTTGTGGTTCAAGTTAAGGTAAAAGAAGGTGACCGTGAGCGTCTACAGGCTTTTGAAGGCATCGTAATCGCAATCCGTAACCGTGGTCTGCACTCAGCATTCACCGTTCGTAAAATCTCTAACGGCGAAGGTGTTGAGCGTACGTTCCAAACTCACTCTCCAGTAGTTGATAGCATTGAAGTTAAACGTCGCGGTGCAGTACGTCGTGCCAAACTGTACTACCTGCGTGACCTATCTGGTAAAGCTGCTCGTATCAAAGAGAAGCTGGCTAAGAAGTAATGCTAGAACTCTCGTTCTCGTAGTAAAAAGCGGAGCCCAAGGGCTCCGCTTTTTTGTGCTCCATTTTTTAACGTCGAGGTCTCATCGTCGATGAGTGGAACCTTTCAGAATCACACTCGTCTAATCACGAGTGTCTTCACCAATCGTAACTGGGAGTACAATCTCTTCACCCTTACGCAGTAGGGTGAAATCCACCACAGTGCCGGGGCGAAGATCGGTGACGGTATCTGTGACATTCTGGCGACCATTAATTTTTTTACCGTCGATTTTCAGCAAAATATCTTGCTCCAGAAAGCCTGCTCGGGCTGCGGGTCCATTCGGGTCAACCCCTAAAATAATGATCCCACCGACATGCTCATTCCCCAGCAAACGTGATGTCATCGAGTTAATATCTTGACCGTCGACGCCAATATAACCGCGGATCACGCGGCCATCAGCAATGATTTTGGTCATAATTTTACTGGCCAAAGAGTAGGGAATCGCAAACGAAATCCCGTAAGTTTCGAGATCGGTGGCTTGTTGAAAAGAGGCGGTATTGATGCCGACCAGTTCACCTTGGGTATTGACCAATGCACCACCTGAGTTGCCGTCATTGATTGCGGCATCAGTTTGAATAAAGGCTTGGCGACCATCAGCGCTGATGGATGAACGTCCGGTAGCCGAGATAATTCCGAAAGTCGTGGTTTGCCCTAAGTTGTAAGGGTTACCAATCGCCAACACCACGTCCCCCACTTTAGGATGGTAATCTGGATTGAGTGGAATCACTGGTAAACCCGTGCCTTCTACGCGTAATACGGCAATATCGGTACGGCGATCTTTTCCCACCAATTGTGCTGCTGCGGCTCGCCCATCTTGTAGAGCAACGACAATTTGATCGGCCTGCGCGACGACGTGGTAGTTGGTGATGATGTAGCCTTTTTCGCTGACAATGACACCGGATCCTAAACCTTGAATCGAGAGTTTACGGCGATCATTTTCGCTGTATTTACGGTTATAAATATTGACGACGGCAGGGGCGGCTTTGCGTACCGCTTCATTAAATGAGATTTGTAGAGCGCCGATGTTGCGTGGTTGTTCGACAACGGGCATTAATTTGGCGCGTAGTGAGGGTGTCACCATAATAATGGCAATCGCAGCCAACAACCCAAGGCTGATTGAGCGAACCCAAAATTTCAGCATAGTTTCCCCAACTCAATATTGACTAAATTCCTCACTGCGAGTGGGCAAGTATAACACTGGAAAGGCATTTCGCCAAAGTTGCATCTGTAGCTTATGAATAAGTTTTTGTGCAAGTTTGGGGATTTTTGAGGGAAAGAAAGCGTTACCGCTCAATGAGCGGTAACGCTGAGTGATAATTAACGAACAACCAAGTAAAGCGTTCTCTCTCCACGTTGGATATTTAATGCCAAAATATTCGGTGATTTTTCCATAATCGCACGCAACTCGGCGATATTTTTCACCCGCTTACGGTTAACGCCAATGATAATGTCGTCTTTTTGTAGCTGGTAAGATTCAGCGGCAGAGCCTTTTTGAACCTCAGTAACCTTAACGCCCTGAATAGGATCGCTGTCAGTGGTGTTGCTTAACTCCGCGCCGCTCAAACCTTGATGCAGTGATTCTGCTTTGGTCTTGGCATTTTGCTGCTCCCCAAGCGTTACATCAATATTTTGATTCTTACCATCACGCAGCACTCCAAGGGTAATGGTTTTTCCTGCGCCTAGGGTCGCGACTTTCGCGCGTAGCTCAGAGAAGGTATCGATTTTTTTACCATTCAGCGACGTAATGATGTCACCCGCTTTGATGCCCGCTTTGTCCGCAGCACTGTCAGGAACCACTTGGCTGACAAAAGCACCTTTTGAGGATTCATAGCCGAGCGCATCAGCCAGTTCGGAAGTGATTTCACCGCCTTGTACACCCAGCATGCCGCGTTTCACTTCACCAAACTCAAGAATTTGATCGGTCAGATTTTTCATCATATTCGATGGGATGGCAAAACCTATACCGACGTTGCCACCGTTTGGACCAAGGATCGCGGTGTTGATACCGATGAGTTCACCATTAAGGTTAACCAGAGCTCCTCCTGAGTTGCCGCTGTTGATGGCGGCATCGGTCTGGATGAAGTTTTCAAAGTTTTCGATATTCAAACCACTACGCCCTAAGGCTGAGACAATGCCAGAGGTCACAGTTTGCCCTAAGCCAAATGGGTTACCGATGGCCACTGCAAAATCACCGACTCGCAGTTTATCGGAGTCCGCGATACGGATCTCAGTGAGGTTTTTCGCTTTGTTTAGCTTGAGCAAGGCGACATCAGACATCTCATCACCACCGACAAGTTCTGCATCAAACTCGCGACCGTCATACAGTTTGACGCGAATTTTTTCAGCACCATTAATGACATGGTAGTTAGTGACGACATACCCTTTATCAGCGTTAATGATGACCCCAGAACCTAAGCCACGGAAAGGTCGCTCTTGGAGTTGTTCGGTCGGAAAATCCGGTCCGAAGAAAAAACGAAACTGATCCGGCAGACGCTGTCTTGAAACTTGAGTCCCTTCCACAGCAATGCTCACCACGGCGGGTGTGACTTTTTCAAGCATGGGGGCTAGGCTAGGAATCTGCTCTCCATTGACTGAGAGAGGAAGCGCTGCAGTTGCAGGCAAAGGCGAGAGAATCGCGCTCAAACTAAGAGACAGAGCAGTTAAAACAAGTAAAGGTTTTTTCATCATAAGCTCCTCAACAAATTAACGTCCGGTTGAAGTAGAAAATATGTCCATTTCAAGAAACTTCAACTGACAGTCTGCGAGTTATGACTCAAAAACCTTTACAAAGTTCACCGTAAAGTAGCGGGAATCGATTAGCTGGCTTTGGCGTTAAGCAAATCCGCTGAGCGAATGATTGCTTTTTCTTCACCGCGCAAAAGTCCTGTGGCACCCAATGCGTAATCTTTAGGTGGTTGTTCGAGCTCTTCTGGCTGTTTGCTCTCTTCTTTTTGCTGAGCCAATTTACTGAATGGGTTATCTTGCTCAGGTAAATTGGGGATCAAATCGGTAGCGGTTTTCGCCATGTGTTGATACAGCTTAGTGTAATCTTTTCCTAGGGTATCGAGCATTTCTGCTGTCTGCGCAAAGTGATCAGACAGTTCTTGGCGCTGCTGCTCTAAGGTGAATTTTGCGCTCTCGAGTTCTTTTTGCAGGTTCTTCTGCGTCTTATATTGAGGGGTAGTCAAACGAGCAATCAGCATCCCGACAGCAATCCCCACTAGCAATCCAGCAATGGCATAGATCCAAGGCATAACAGCTCCTTATTGTTGTTATTTAACATGTTTTTTACCCATCGGTTACACATGTACGAGGGACATGTTACTATGAGACCCAAGTTGGATAAAGCAAAATGCACGTCAGCTATTTTGCGTTTATGGCTCTCCTTGTAACTGTAGTAGACCAAGATGACTCCGAAGCAGCGATACGAAAAAGATTTACAACGCACTGATTTTTATAGTGATGAAGCACAGGCACGTGCCGTCGATGCCTTAGATAATTTGTATCACCAATGGCTAAATTACCTCAATCAGCCAGTGGTACGACCTTCTGTATGGCAAAAGCTCATCGGTAAGAAGCCAACAGTGACGCAACCGCCACAAGGTCTCTATATGTGGGGAGGTGTCGGACGCGGTAAAACCTATCTTATGGATACTTTTTTTGAAGCCTTGCCGACAGAAAAGAAGCTTAGGGTTCATTTTCATCGCTTTATGTATCGGGTGCACGATGAATTACGCACTTTATCAGACGTCAGTGATCCGCTTGAAATTGTGGCTGATCGCTTTTGTGCTGAGGCAAACATTATCTGTTTTGATGAGTTTTTCGTCTCGGATATTACCGATGCGATGATCCTTGGAACTCTGTTCGAGGCCTTATTTAGACGCGGTATCGTATTGGTAGCCACTTCGAATATTGCCCCCAAGGATTTGTACCGCAATGGGTTACAGCGAGCCCGATTCCTACCTGCAATTGCGTTGGTGGAAACGCATTGTCAGATCCTAAATGTAGATAGTGGTGTCGATTATCGTTTGAGAACCTTACAGCAAGCGGAAATTTATCATTACCCTTTAGACAGTAAAGCGACCGATAACCTACAGCGTTACTTCCAGCAGTTGATCAGCTCAGAGCAGACTCCAGAGACGCAGATCGACGTGAATCACCGAATGATTACGGTTGAAGCGGCAGGAGACGGAGTATTGTATGCGACCTTTGCTCAGTTATGCCAAACGGCACGTAGCCAAAATGACTATATTGAGCTGTCGAAAATTTATCACACCGTGCTGCTGGCGGATGTCAAACAGATGAACAAAAGTAGCGATGATGCCGCGAGGCGCTTTATTGCGCTGGTGGATGAGTTTTATGAGCGACATGTAAAGTTAATTATTTCTGCTGAAGTGCCCCTTACCGATCTGTATACCGATGGTTTGTTAGAATTTGAATTTAAACGCTGCCAATCACGCTTAATTGAAATGCAAAGTCATGATTACTTAGCGAAGGAGCACTTGGGCTGAGCACAAAATGGCTTCCCCAGTAAGGCGTGGATTTTTTTTCTCTTTTCATGCAAAAAAAGGTGATTTTTTCTGCGCCCTTCTCTATAATCCTGCGACCCACCGTTACTGCAGGTCCTTTGTGGCCGAGAGTGCCACCCACTCGAAGGGGTGATGACTGGGCTCTTAGACAGTGGGAGCGAAAGCTCCTTGAAGTGTAAATTTAAATTAACGGGTTATTATTAGCATGAAAACTTTCGTTGCTAAACCAGAAACTGTAAAACGCGACTGGTACGTTGTAGACGCTGAAGGTAAAACTCTTGGCCGTCTAGCAAGTGAAATTGCATCTCGCCTACGTGGCAAACACAAAGCTGAATACACTCCACACGTTGACACTGGTGATTACATCATCGTTGTTAATGCGGAGAAAGTTACTGTTACAGGTAACAAGGCTAAGAACAAGATGTACCACCGTCACTCTGAGTTCCCAGGTGGCCTGAAGTCATTCAGCTTCGAGAAGCTGATTGAGCGTAAGCCAGAAATGGTACTTGAGTTAGCGGTTAAAGGTATGTTGCCAAAAGGTCCTCTAGGCCGTGCTATGTACCGTAAGCTGAAAGTTTACGCTGGCGCTGAGCACAACCATGCTGCTCAACAACCAAAAGTACTGGACATCTAATCGGGGATTTCGGAAATGGCAGAGAATCAATACTACGGCACTGGCCGTCGCAAAAGCTCAGCTGCTCGTGTTTTTATTAAACCAGGCAGCGGCAACATCGTAATCAACAAGCGTAGCCTTGAAGAGTACTTCGGTCGTCCAACTTCTTGCATGGTTGTTAAGCAACCTCTTGAACTGGTTGACATGGTAGAGAAACTGGATCTGTACATCACTGTTAAAGGTGGTGGTATTTCTGGTCAAGCAGGTGCTATCCGTCACGGTATCACTCGCGCTCTGATGGAATACGATGAGTCTCTACGTCCTGTTCTACGTGCTGCTGGCTACGTTACTCGTGACGCTCGTCGCGTTGAACGTAAGAAAGTGGGTCTACGTAAAGCACGTCGTCGTCCACAGTTCTCTAAGCGTTAATTTTTCCTTTTGGAAAAATACGCTCCAGTGTTACTGGATGTGGTTCAAAAACCCGGCTTTATGGCCGGGTTTTTTACATCTCAAGGTCTGCTTGGCAGATTCCTAATTCCCCTCTTCTCAATACTCGATAAATAAGTTGTTCCTTTTGTGATGCCGCGAGCGATTTGAATTGACAAATGTTACAGAAAGGTAGCTTTATCTTGTCAAAAAGTAGGGTTTTATTTATCATTTGCTATCAAATAAATACAAAATAAACTCGTGTTTGTTAGCCTTGCTCTTTAAACGGAATAAGCAGGATCCATAAGGAGCAAATGGGAGAATGTCTGGATGAGTAATGCGCCTCTAAATCAAGGCCGCAGACGATTTCTGACCGCTACAACGGCCGTTGTGGGTGGTTTAGGAGCCGTTGCGGTTGCCGTACCTTTTATAAAATCGTGGAACCCGAGCGCGAAAGCAAAAGCGGCCGGTGCCCCTGTCGAGGTTGAAATCAGTAAACTCGAAGAAGGGCAGATGGTTCGTGTTGAATGGCGTGGTAAGCCTGTTTGGGTGGTTCGTCGTTCACAAGCTGTCGTTGAAGGTTTGAAAAGTCACGAAAACCAACTTCGTGATCCGAATTCTGACGAGCTACAACAGCCTAATTATGCTCAGAATCCTTATCGTTCGATTAAGCCTGAGTACTTTATCGCAGTCGGTATTTGTACTCATTTGGGTTGCTCACCAACTTATCTTCCAGATTCTTTTTCTGAGCAAGTCCAAGGGGTTAAGTCTGGATTCTTCTGTCCATGTCATGGTTCAAAATTTGATATGGCAGGGCGAGTATTCCAAGCTGTTCCGGCACCACTAAATCTTGTTATCCCGCCGCACATGTATCTCAGTGATACGCGGATCGTGATTGGTCTTGATGAGACAGGGGAGGCATAATGCAAGCTCTACTTGATTGGGTAGAAAAACGCCTACCTGCCATGAATGCGTACAAGAAACACCTTTCAGAATACCCAATGCCAAAGAACTTTAACTTTTGGTATCTGTTTGGTTCGCTTGCGATGTTGGTTTTGGTCAACCAACTCCTGACCGGTATTTGGTTAACCATGAACTATGTGCCATCGGGAGAGGGCGCTTTTGCTTCGATTGAATACATCATGCGTGATGTGGAGTACGGCTGGTTATTGCGTTATATGCATTCAACCGGGGCTTCTGCATTTTTCGTGGTAGTTTATCTGCACATGTTCCGTGGCTTGATTTATGGATCATACCAAAAGCCTCGTGAGCTATTGTGGATCTTCGGTATGCTGATTTTCCTTGTGTTGATGGCAGAAGCCTTTATGGGCTACTTGTTACCTTGGGGACAGATGTCTTACTGGGGCGCACAGGTAATCATTTCGCTGTTTGGTGCAATTCCGGTTATTGGTGATGATCTCACGCTGTGGATCCGTGGTGACTATGTCATTTCTGGTGCCACACTAAACCGTTTCTTTGCTTTGCATGTGATTGCGTTGCCAATCGTATTACTGCTTTTGATCGTGCTGCATATTCTGGCTCTGCACGAAGTTGGCTCAAATAACCCTGATGGTATTGAGACTAAATTGCCAAAAGGTTCAATGGGTGAAGGCTACGAATCACAGTTTAAATTCCATGAGTACTACACTAAGAAGTACGACATTATCGATTCGATCCCATTCCATCCTTATGGCACGGTGAAAGATTTAATTGGTGTTGCGGGATTCTTATTCTTGTTCTGCTATGTGTTGTTCTTCAATCCAGAGATGGGAGGATACTTCCTTGAGCCGCCCAACTTTGAAGCAGCTAACCCACTGAAAACACCAGAACATATTGCGCCTGTTTGGTACTTTACGCCGTTTTACGCCATCTTGCGTGCGGTTCCAGATAAGCTGCTAGGGGTTATCGCGATGGGGGCATCGATTGTTGTATTGTTCCTGTTACCTTGGCTGGATCGTTGTAAGGTTCGTTCTTACCGTTATCGTAGCAAATTCCATTTATTCAATATTGCCCAGTTCACTGTTAGCTTTATTGCCTTAGGGATTTTAGGCGCGCTACCTGCAACTCCAACCTACACACTGTTGGCTCAGATATTTAGCTTGTGTTACTTCATGTTCTTTGTGTTGCTGTTCTTCTACAGCAAAAACGAAGCCACTAAGCCATTACCAACAAGGGTGACATACAAATGAAAAAATGGATTGTAGTTTTGTTTGCTATGCTGCCTTCACTGGCGATGGCGGCTGGAGCAAATGTGCATTTAGATAAAGCGAATAACGATTTGACGGATCAGGCTTCGCTACAAAATGGTGCCAAGCTGTTTATGAATTACTGCTTTGGTTGCCATTCTACTCAATATCAACGTTATGAACGGGTTGCCAATGATCTTGGCATCCCAGCTGATTTAATGAAGGAAAACCTGATTTTTGATCCTGAGACCAAAATTGGTCAATTGATGGAAAATGCGATTCCCGATAAATCGGCAGCGAAATGGTTTGGTGCGCCACCACCAGATTTGACACTGGTTGCTCGTGTGCGTGGAACCGATTGGTTGTATACCTATTTGCGCTCATTTTACACGGATCCTTCACGTCCTTTTGGCGTGAATAACATTGTGTTTCCAAGCGTAGGTATGCCCCATGTTCTTGAAGAGCTTCAAGGTACTCCTGAGCCTATTTTTGAAACCAAAGTCGTCGATGGCAATGAGGTTCAACATGTGGTTGGCGTGAAGTCACGTGGAAACGGTGAATTGAGTGAAGGGGAATATAACCAAGCAGTACGTGACTTGGTGAATTTCTTGGAATATTCCGGTGAGCCGATGAAGCTTGAGCGCCAAAACTTAGGCTGGTGGACAATGGGTTTCTTAGTGATCTTCACCATTGTCGTTGTCGCACTCAAGAAAGAGTATTGGCGTGATGTGCACTAATTGTGCTATTATGCTGCGCTAATTCCCGATTGTTAACTCATCAGTGGAGGCTCTAGCCTCCATTGATTTTTTGTACCCGCATCTGTACTGGAGGGCTCCATGGCTGTAGCTGCCAACAAACGTTCTGTGATGACTCTATTTTCAAGTGCATCTGACATGTATAGCCATCAGGTTCGCATTGTGCTAGCTGAAAAAGGCGTCAGTTTTGAAGTTGAGTTGGTTGATGAGAACAACCTTCCAGCGGAACTGATTGAGCTAAATCCTTATAAAACAGTTCCAACACTGGTTGATCGCGAGCTTGCTCTGTATGACTCAAAGATCATCATGGAATACTTAGATGAGCGTTTCCCTCATCCGCCACTTATGCCTGTTTACCCAGTTGCACGTGGTAACAGCCGTCTGATGATTTATCGTATCGAAAGAAACTGGTATTCATTGGCAGAAAAAGTAGTGAATGGTTCTCCTGAAGTTGCTGAAAATGCACGTAATAAGCTACGCAATGATCTGTTAACTTTAGGGCCTGTGTTTGCTGAGTTTGAATACTTCATGAGTGAAGAGTTCAGTCTGATCGATTGCTATCTTGCTCCACTGTTATGGCGTTTGCCTGTGCTGGGCATTGATTTAATTGGCCCTGGCTCAAAAGAGCTGAAAGTGTATATGAACCGTGTATTTGAACGTGATTCATTCTTGGCTTCACTGACTGAAGCTGAACGCGAGATGCGTCTGGCTCGCTAATGGATGCCGGAATGGATATTGGTCACATGACACCACGCCGACCATATTTGCTACGTGCATTTTATGATTGGTTACTGGAAAATGAATTAACGCCGCACCTCGTCGTTGATGCCACTTTACCGGGCGTGAAGGTACCACTTGAATACGTTCAAGATGGTCAAATTATTCTGAATGTTGCTCCACGAGCAGTGGGAAACCTAGAGTTGGGCAATGATGAAGTGACCTTTAATGCCCGTTTCGGTGGTCGTCCTCATTTGGTTATCGTGCCTATTTATGCTGTGCAGGCCATTTATGCCCGTGAAAATGGCGCAGGCACTATGTTTGAGCCGGAGCCTGCTTATCTAGATATGATGGATTTTCCTGAAGAGATTGATTCAGATGACTCCTTGATTGAGCTGGAAAGCGATGTTGCGGTTGAGCACACTGAAGAGACTCCACGCCCTAGAGGCAAACCGAGTTTACGTGTCGTGAAGTAAATAAATCTCATGAAATCAAAAAGGCAGTGGTCATCGCTGCCTTTTTCATATCCCACTCTCAAAATCGTTACTGAGCGTAATCAAACGCCTTCACAACCTGTTTCACACCTATGATATTTCTTGCGACACCAATGGCCATCTCTGCGTGTTCAGGAGAAACGTATCCAAACAGATAAACGACGCGATCCTCTGTCACCACTTTAATTTTAATGCCGTTGAGCTCAGATTTCGTTAAAAGCGCCGATTTTACCTTGGTGGTTATCCAACTATCGTTGCTGATTTCACCAACGGAGAGTGGCGCTTTAATTTGCACTTGGTTATGCAGCTCTTTGACACCTTTGAGTTGACGAGCCTGAGCAATAAATTGCTCTAAGATCGCTTCATTGCGTGACTGTCCCAATAAAACGACGGTTCCACGGTAAGCAACGGCAGAAATGCGCGCATCTTTGCGGTAAGGTTCTTTATTGGCAAGGCCTGCAACTTCAAGTTCAACATTGTTATCTTGCCAGATCTCTTGCGTGCTGCGCGGATCGGTCACAATATTGGCTGTGGTTGCGGCACCCGCGATAAACAGTCCGGCACACCCTGTTAGAGTGGCGAGCAAACCGGAAACGATAAGAAGTCTAATGCTTTTCATATTTACTCTTCATGGGCTGGGAATAACACTTGATCAATCAAATCACATAGGCAGTGTAGCGTTACCATATGAACTTCATGAATGCGAGCGGTACGGTGTGATGGGATCCGAATTTCCACGTCATTTTCACCAAGCAGTCCGGCCATTTCACCGCCATCTTTGCCTGTGAGAGCAATGATCGTCATGTCGCGAGTTACGGCCGCTTCCATTGCTTTGATGATATTTTTACTGTTACCGCTGGTTGATATTGCAAGCAAGATATCACCGGGTTGGCCAAAAGCTCGAACCTGTTTTGAGAAGATTTCTTGATAGTGGTAGTCGTTAGCGACGGCGGTGAGCGTCGTGTTATCTGCAGTCAGAGCCATTCCCGGTAAGCTTGGGCGTTCGGTCTCAAAGCGATTTAGAAGGCAAGAAACAAATTGTTGTGCATTGACCGACGAGCCACCGTTACCGCAGCAGAGAATTTTATGACCGTTAAGTAAACTCGCCACCATGGCTTGTGCGGCATGCATAATGGCATCGGGTAACGCCTCCGCTGCGGCGATTTGAATTTGAATGCTTTCGGTAAAACTGTCTTTAATGCTATCGAGCATTGTTTATCCTTCAGTAATAGCGTTTTTTAACCAATCAATATGTTGCCCTTGTTGATGAATGGCAATCACATCAAAACGAAAATCCGCACTGTGACTATTCATCTTGTTGGCGAGCATCCAACAATTTGCGGCTTTGATCAAGCGAGCACGCTTGGTTCTTGTGACGGTTTCCGCGGCGTGACCATGTTGAGTGTTGTTTCGATAGCGTACTTCGACAAACACTAATGTGTTTCCATCACGCATGATTAAGTCTAATTCGCCAAAACGGTAGTTCACATTTTGTGTGACTAGAGTAAGGCCTTGGCGGCGAAGATAGTCCGCCGCCATTTGTTCATAATGATTTCCTTGGTGCCTAGAATTAACGAACACCATGCTCTGCCCAGCTGATTTCACGCTGAACCACACATTGTTCATCAATACTTAGCACACCCGTTTGTCCATCAATCGTATAGCCTTCGACGATTTTCATCTGTGGAAGTTCCACCATCAAACGGTAGGCATCCATCCCCAGAGCTTGCAAGCGGCGCTCTGCATTTGAGCTTTCGGGCCAGATTTGGGTTAGCTGCTCTTTGATACTTGGCGCTGGCTGTATCAGCAGTGGAATATCACTGTAAGTCACGCCTGACAAATCTTCGTATTGGCGACCACCTGTGTTGCTGTTCGAGTTCGAGAACAGTTTTGGTGGACGGGTATCAGGGTTGATAGCCACTTCAATAAATGGCTTGATCAAGGTGAGTTCTGAGCTGTTTGCGACAATATACACAGCATCGATATCACGGCGGCTACGAGGTTGGCTCTCTAAGCCCATACCAAGCAGAGATTCCATCTGCGCGATGTTTTGTTGGCTATCCTGTAAGCCAAAAATGGAGTTGATATTGCGTTGTAATTGACGCTTGTCGCCAAAAAGATTCACTGCCACTTTGTTTTTGCTGTAACGACGCCACTCTTCATTAAAGGCTTCAACCACACGTTCACCATAAGCGTTTTGGGGCGCGAGGATCAGTGGGTAACGGTAGCCTTGAGTGAACAGATGTTTCGCCGCTTGTGCGACTTCTTGTTCAGGTGATAGAGCGAGATAGCAAGCGCCCGCCGTCGTATCAATTTGATCCGGGATGTTCAGCGCCAACGTTGGGATCATTTGACCACGGCTTTGTTGGAATTGCTGCAGTTTTTCGATATTACCTTTGATCAGTGGACCCACAACAAAATCAATTTGTTTGCTGGTCAGAATCGCATCAACAGATTCGAGCGTTTCGGCATTGGTATCGATGATTGTCAACGTCGCGTTTGTTTGGCGATCGGCATCGTTCATCATGGCAAACACAAATCCATCACGAATAAATTGGGCCTGCTTAGCAAATTTACCAGTCAAGGGTAACAGTAAAGCGGTGTTAGTCGGCTTGACGATTTCTAAAGCCAAAATATCGGTAATGGCTTTAGGGGTATAAATTGCCGCTGGGTGCTGCGGATTTTCAGCCAGCCATTTTTCTAAGGTATTTTTCAGTTGTGGTAGATCGCTACCCAGCGTTTTCATATAGATCGCAAGCTGTAGCCAGCCATCCAACTGCGCTTCATCGGGCTCAGTAGAAAGCTTGATAATTTTGCTGGCGGAGTAGTGATTGAGGTTTGCCCAGATTTGATCCGCTAATGCTTCTTTGTCCTTGTTGGATGAAAGGCCGTACAGCGCCACTAACTCACGAGTGGAGTCAAAAGAGCGATCCAGAGCCGTGAATATGTCCGCACGAAGCTGGTGATATTGCTGCCATTGAACTTGAGGTAACGACCAATTGGCTTGGAAACTCAGTTGCTCTAGAGCTTCTTGATATTGTTCGGTATTAGCTAATAACTGAGCGCGCAGCAGTTGCCACTGCGCCTGCTGAGTTGGAGTCAAGGGCTGTTTCGCCAAGCGCATGATCAGAAGTTGGGCTTGATCGGGATTGTTTTCCTCTATGGCGGCTTTGAGAGCCATGATCAGCCAATCATTTTGCTGATTACCTTGGCTGGCATCGGCTCGCATCAAATACGTCTGCGCCGTTAAGAGTGGTTGAGCGGTAATATCGACCACATCCGGTGACGAAGGTTGAGTCGAACAGGCCGATAAAACGATTGATAATGCAATCGGAGTGAGTAAGCGTGGTACACTGCGTCGCTGATGGTGGTTCATAGCCATGAGTTCTTTCGTTAGTCCGTGTAAAATTGTCTCTATATTAATCGTTGATGTGATGGTAAACAAATGACAGATAATAAAACCGTGCCAAATGGTGCTCCAATTCTTTATATTGTCCCAACCCCGATTGGTAATCTGGGTGACATCACACAACGCGCTCTGGATGTATTAGCCAGTGTCGATATGATTGCCGTTGAAGATACGCGTCATACCGGAAAATTATTAGCTCACTTCAACATCTCGACCAAAACGTTTGCTTTGCACGATCATAATGAGCAGCAGAAAGCCCAAGTCTTAGTGGATAAACTGCTCTCTGGTCTATCGATTGCCTTAGTGTCCGATGCTGGCACGCCTCTGATCAGTGATCCAGGTTATCATTTAGTCACTCAATGTCGTCAAGCAGGCGTTAAAGTTGTGCCACTTCCAGGGCCATGTGCGGTGATCACAGCGCTGAGTGCATCAGGCCTGCCATCTGATAGTTTTAGCTTTGAAGGTTTTTTGCCGGCAAAAAGCAAAGCACGTAAGGATAAACTATTAGAGATCGCGAAAGTGAGCCGTACCTGTATTTTTTATGAATCGCCACACCGGATCTGCGAGTCACTGCAAGATATGTTAGATGTACTTGGTGGCGAGCGTGAAGTGGTACTTGCCCGTGAACTCACCAAAACCTTCGAAACAATTCAAGGTATGCCTTTGGCTGAGTTGATTACGTGGATTGCTGAAGATGATAACCGTAAGAAAGGCGAAATGGTGCTGTTGGTGCATGGATATCGGGATGCGGGTGAGCAGCAACTGCCAGATGAGGCTCTACGCACCTTAACGATTTTGACTAAAGAGCTGCCATTGAAAAAAGCTGCTGCCTTAGTGGCTGAAATTCACCAGTTGAAAAAGAATGCATTGTATAAATGGGGCTTGGAGAATTTAGGCGAATAATTTTCTCTTCTATCCATTTCCTACTTGAAGCTGTAGCGGTGTTGGCAGAATTTGCTCACCCCAATCACAGAGTGTATCTATGCTCGTGGGGATTCACTCATTTGCCGCCGGCCTGCAACACCAAGTCGTTTAGGTATATTTATTACCGCTGGAAGTGATACCCATCTGAAAACAAAAAAGGGCGCGGATGCGCCCTTTGTGCTGCCCAAGAAACTAGTTCTTATAGATACACAGCATATTGAGGTAGCTATCGGCCAACTTATACACTGCTTCTTGTTCACCTAAACGGTTCACTTGTAAGAAGATGGAGTAGAAGATGCCGTGGAACAGGCTGGCCATGTTATCGACATCGTGTTTCTCACACAATTCGCCACGCTCCATCGCTTTCATAAACATGTTTCTGATCAGCAGTTGGTTAGTTCGGTTGGTGGAAACAAACAGTGGCCAAACTTCGTCACGGGTTGAAGCACTCCACTCAAACCAGACTTTGAGCCAGTGACAATCGGTCATCGCCAATTTCACCATCTCTTTGCACAGAGTTTGTAGGTTGGTTTTCACATCCAAATCAAGATCGATGTGATCGGTCAAGAAGTTGGAGTACTGACGAACCACAAAATTCAGCACATCGTCAACCAAGTCTTCACGAGTTGGGAAGTAGTTGAACACTGTTGCAACGGAGACTTGCGCAATCTCGGCAATATCTGCGTGACCACCACGACCAATGCCGCGTTTAGCAAACACTTCCAACGCGATTTCCATCAGTTGTAGTTTGCGTTTTTGAGGCGATAGCCGAGTTCGAGGGCGTTTTTCGATTGATGCGTCCATAGGGGTATATCCTTGCCAATTGAGTTGTTGATTGAGCATTTTGCTCTAATGATTATTTTGTTATTTGCTACTTAAAGCCCTATGAGTGTAATGGTGCATATATTCAAGGTCAATCTCTGTTGGGTGAAAAATGTGCAACTATGTTAATTATTTGTCGTTTCAGCTTGTTTTATTGAGTGGGTACATAACAAAGCGAGGATGAGTAGGGAAACGATTAACAGGATTTGAGTGAAGTGGTACTATACGCGCCACCAAAGTCAGCGATACTGACATCGCCCAACACAACGAGAATGGTATGAAACACACAGTTGAAGTCATGATTTCTGAGCAAGAGGTCGCCCAGCGCATTCGCGAATTAGGTCAACAGATCACTGAGCATTATCAAGGGAGTAGTGATTTAGTTTTGGTTGGATTGCTGCGTGGTTCTTTTGTTTTTATGGCGGATCTTGCTCGTCAAATTCATCTGACTCATCAAGTCGATTTTATGACCGCCTCTAGCTATGGCAACAGTATGCAAAGCTCACGTGATGTGCGCATTCTGAAAGATCTCGATGATGACATCAAAGGTAAAGATGTATTGCTGGTGGAAGATATTATCGATACAGGGAATACCTTAAACAAAGTGAAAGAGATTCTGGCGCTGCGTGAGCCTAAATCGATCCGTATTTGCACACTATTGGATAAGCCAACCCGTCGTGAAGTGGACGTTGAAGTGAATTGGGTCGGTTTTGAAATTCCTGACGAATTTGTGGTCGGTGTCGGTATCGACTACGCGCAGAAATATCGTCACCTACCTTATATTGGCAAAGTGGTGCCTTTGGCGGAATAACCTAAGCTCACGATTGACAATAAAAGATTGCCGACAACGCCCACGCACTCGTGGGCGTTGCTCTTTGGAGAGAATTAACGACACAGTAGGCGATGATTCGGATTGAGTATCTTCTCTAACGCTTTGTGGTAATTATCTTCCACTGCACTGCGTGACGCGCAGCGTACACCGAGATATTCCAGTCGGCCATCCTCGATACCGTAGACAAAACCGTGTACTTCTACTGCTTGTCCACGCTCCCAAGCATTCTGTAACACGGTTGAGTTAGCCAAGTTGTAGACTTGCTCGGCGACATTGATTTCTGCCAGTTTATCGGAGCGATCTTCGGCAGGCATCTGATCGAGATATTCACGATGTTTAAGGTAGTAATCGCGAATATGCAGCAACCAGTTATTGATTAAGCCAAGTTGTGGATTATCGATCGCCGCAGTAACCCCACCACACCCATAGTGGCCGCACACAATGATGTGTTTGACTTGCAGCACATCGACCGCATACTGAACGACAGAAAGACAGTTGAGATCGGTATGGATAACTTGATTGGCAACGTTACGGTGGACAAATAATTCCCCCGAGTAAAGGCCAGTGAGCCGTTCGGCTGGCACTCGGCTGTCTGCACATCCTATCCACAAAAAATCCGGGTTTTGCCCTTTAGCGAGTTTGGCAAAATATTCCGGAGTTTCTGCTTTGATCGATTCAGACCATTTTGAGTTGTTCTCAAAAAGTTGTTTAATTTCTGGCATCTTACTTCCCTTAAATAATTGCCAACAATATACACAATGTTACAAATTCAAGCTCATCTAATTTACTTTCTGCTTAACTCATCTGACGTGTTTTTACAACATTGGTTTTAAACTAGGGTCATTCGATGACACCTTAAGGAATAGTGCGTGTTTCAGGCTAGATTTGCGGATCTTAATTTACGTTGTGACCTGTTTGGTGGGGTAACCACCGCCATCATTTCACTGCCATTAGCGTTAGCGTTTGGGGTCGCTTCCGGTGCAGGAGCAGAGGCGGGTCTGTGGGGTGCCATTTTAGTCGGCTTTTTTGCCGCCTTATTTGGAGGCTCCTCCACTCTGATTTCAGAGCCAACAGGGCCGATGACGGTGATCATGACGGCGATTTTAACCGCCATGGTGGCACGTTACCCTGAATCGGGCGCGGCGATTGCCTTTACCGTTGTCATGATGGCCGGTGCATTTCAGATTTTGCTCGGTACTCTCAAGCTCGGTAAATACATTACGCTGATGCCATACAGCGTGGTTTCAGGCTTTATGTCCGGTATCGGGGTGATCCTGATTATCCTGCAACTCTCACCACTGCTCGGGCACCCTTCTCCTGGTGGCGGTGTGCTTGGGACTTTATCTGCGTTGCCCGATTTGCTCGCCAATTTAAAATTCAGCGAGCTGTTTTTGGGCTTACTCACCCTCGGAATTTTGTTTTTTTTACCACAAAAATACCGCAAGCAAGTTCCTGCGCAGTTGGTCGCCTTGGTCGTCGTGACTCTGTTTTCGGTGATTTTCTTTGATACTGATGATATTCGCCGGATTGGTGAAATCCCTGCAGGTTTACCGAGTATCGTCGTCCCTACTTTCACTGGCGATATTGTCGTGACCATGGTGATTGATGCCCTTGTACTCGGTACGCTGGGTTGTATTGATACGCTGTTAACGGCAGTCATTGGCGATTCTCTCACGCGTAAAGAGCATGATTCGGATCGCGAGCTGCAAGGGCAGGGAATTGCCAATATGGTCGCGGGATTATTTGGTGCTTTACCCGGTGCGGGAGCCACCATGGGCACAGTCACCAACATTCAAGTGGGCGCTCGTTCGCCATTGTCTGGTGTGACTCGCGCTTTAATGTTGGCGCTGGTGGTGTTAGTCGCTGGTGGGTTGACTGAGCCAATCCCCATGGCGGTATTGGCCGGTATCGCGGTGTATGTTGGGGTGAATATCCTCGACTGGGCATTTATTCAACGTGCGCACAAAATCAGTCTGCAAGGTATGGCCATCATGTATGGCGTTATGTTGCTGACCGTTTTTGTCGATCTGATTGTGGCGGTTGGCCTTGGTGTGTTCATCTCCAACATTCTGGTTATTGAACGTTTAAGCCGTGAGCAGGCACGCCAAGTCAAGGCGATCAGTGACGCGGATGACGATGATGTGCCACTGACGGAGAGTGAACGTAAGCTGCTGGATAAAGCCAATGGTAAGGTGCTGTTTTTCTACCTATCAGGGCCGATGATTTTCAGTGTCTCGAAAGCCATTACGCGCCAGCACAGCAGTGTCGATCAATATCAAGCGATGATTCTCGATCTAACCGATGTCCCTATGATTGATGTCACCGTTGGCTTGGCGTTAGAAAACGCGATTCGTGATGCGCAGGAAGCGCATTGTGAAGTCTATTTACTCTGTCCTAATGAAAAAACGCGTGCCGAATTAGAAAAGTTTAAGGTCATAGATCTGGTTCCGGATCAGAATATGTTTACCTTCCGTTATGAAGCGCTTAATGCGGCAGTCAAACAGGTGAATACGTAACTCGGCGTTGATGGTGATGGCCGAAATGCCGCAGTCATGCGGCATTTTTGTCTCTGATCTTTGAATGCAGGGCAAGCCTATAATATTAGCTATTTCTGTATTAATCATTGCCCTTAGCCAATATCCCCTTCCTACTTGAAGTTGCAGCGGTATTGGCTACGTTTGCTCACCCCAATCACACAGTTTATCTATGCTCATGGGGATTATGAGAGCCATCCTTGGCTCTCACCAAAGGCCAGCCGATGGCTGTGCAAATTTGTTCCAGACAAATTTGTCACTTACTTGCCGCCTAGCTGCAATTCCAAGTAGTTTTGGTATAAAGGGTTGAAAAAGCGCCATACAAGCGCAACATCCTTGTTGTTATTGATAACAAGGTTCCTACCATGTACGCACTGGAAATAGAACAACTTAGAAAAACCTATGCCGGTGGCTTTGAAGCCCTCAAAGGCATTAGTCTACAAGTCAAAAAAGGCGATTTTTACGCTCTGCTGGGACCCAATGGTGCGGGGAAGTCGACCACCATTGGCATCATCTCATCGCTGGTCAATAAAACCTCCGGCAAAGTCACAGTATTTGGTTACGATCTCGATTCTCAACTGGAACTTGCCAAACAGAAGCTTGGTTTAGTACCGCAAGAATTTAACTTCAACCCGTTTGAAACGGTCGAGCAGATTGTTTTGCAGCAAGCCGGTTACTATGGCGTACCGAAAGCGTTAGCCAAAGAGCGCGCGAAAAAGTACCTGACTCAGCTCGATTTGTGGGAAAAACGCAGCGAACGAGCAAGAAACCTCTCTGGCGGCATGAAGCGCCGTTTGATGATTGCGCGTGCATTAATGCATGAGCCGCAACTGCTGATTCTTGATGAGCCAACCGCTGGCGTTGATATCGAACTGCGCCGTTCCATGTGGGAGTTTCTCAAGCAAATCAACGCGCAAGGTGTGACGATCATTCTCACCACTCACTATCTCGAAGAAGCGGAAATGCTCTGTCGCCATATTGGCATCATTCAACGCGGCGAGCTGATTGAAAACACCACCATGAAATCTCTGCTTGGTAAGTTGCACGTTGAGACGTTTGTTCTCGATGTGGATGGCAACGCACCCATTGCACCGCTGCAAGGAGTGGTTAAACAGCAGATGGTGGAAGGCTCGCTGGAGATTGAATTAGAAAAAAGCCAAGGGATCAACCATGTGTTTACCCAACTTACCGAACAAGGGGTGAAAGTGCTGTCGATGCGCAACAAAGTGAACCGTTTGGAAGAGCTGTTTGTCAGCATAGTCAACAGTGGTAAGCGAGGTTAATCAGCATGTATCAAATTTATTGGACGGCATTTTGTAGTCTGCTCGGCAAAGAAATTAACCGGTTTACCCGTATTTGGGTGCAAACTTTGGTTCCACCCGCCATCACTATGACGCTGTACTTCATCATCTTCGGTAATTTGATTGGCTCTCGAATCGGCCAGATGAACGGTTTCAGCTACATGGAGTACATCGTACCCGGTCTCATTATGATGTCGGTGATCACCAACTCTTATTCCAATGTGGCATCCTCTTTCTTTAGCTCTAAGTTTCAAAAGAACATTGAAGAGCTGTTAGTCGCTCCTGTGCCAAACTATGTGATTATCGCAGGTTACGTGATGGGCGGCGTCGCGCGTGGATTGTTGGTGGGGGCTATGGTGACAGCGGTTTCACTATTGTTTGTCGATTTGCAGGTCGATCATTGGGGCATCATTATTGCGACGGTATTTTTAACCTCGGTGGTGTTTTCACTCGGTGGATTGATTAACGCGGTGTTTGCCAAAACGTTTGATGATATCTCAATTGTTCCGACCTTCGTGCTGACGCCGCTGACTTACCTTGGTGGGGTATTTTATTCGATTAGCTTGCTGCCGGAGTTTTGGCAAAGTGTCTCGAAGATCAATCCGATTGTCTACATGGTCAATGCGTTCCGCTACGGTTTCCTTGGCGTGTCGGATGTGGATATCATGACTTCGTTTGCAGTGTTAATGGCATTTGTGGTGGCGCTGTACTGTGTGGCGCATTATTTAGTGACCAAAGGCAAAGGGCTGCGCAGCTAATCAGACAATCGATATAGAAAAGGTCAACCGAGGTTGACCTTTTTTGATCCAGAGACAAGAGGATTATTCTTCTTCGCTACTGGCTTTGGTGTCGGTTTGCAGATCGAGAACTTGGTTATCAATCAAACGCACTTTACCGAGGAAAGCGGACATCAGGATCACGGCTTGCTTACTCTCACTGCTGATAGGTAGCAGAGTGCGTGCATCACGGATGAAGATTTCATCTGGCTCTAAATCGGCCGCACGCAACTGATCCACTGCATCTTCAATGATTGATGGATAATCATCGCGACCACCACGAATGGCGCTACTGATCCAGCGCATAGTGCGCGCCAAAACGGGCGCACGTTGGCGCTCATCCAGCGTCAGCAAATTATTACGTGAACTCATGGCAAGGCCATCTAACTCACGTACGGTCGCTACGCCTACAATCTCAATATCCATGCACAAGTCTTCTACCATTTGACGGATCACCGCCAATTGCTGGAAATCTTTTTCGCCAAAGCAAGCGACATCTGGCTGCACAATATTAAACAGTTTAGTGACAATGGTCGCGACGCCACGGAAATGTCCCGGACGCGATGCGCCTTCGAGCATGTAAGAGAGCCCTGGCACTTCAACAAAGGTCTGCTTATCCAACCCTTGTGGGTACATGGTTTCGGGTGTCGGCGTTAAAACCAGATCAACCCCTTCGCCGTTGAGTTTGCTTAGGTCTTCTTCAAGCGTACGTGGGTAATTTTTCAAATCTTCTGCGCGATCAAACTGCATCGGATTGACGAAAATACTCACCACGACGACGTCAGCGAGCTCACGAGCTTTACGAACCAGGGTTAAATGGCCTTCGTGTAAATTACCCATGGTCGGTACAAAAGCGACGCGGCGACCTTCGCGCTTGATCTGTTTGATCTGCTCGCGAAGAACGGCGATGTCAGCAAAAACTTGCATGTATGACTCCTTAGGCAATGGTGTGGGCGAGATCGGGAAACGCGCCACTGGCAACATCTTCGATATATTTGGCAACGGCTTGGCGAATATCGCCAGTCTCAGCCAAGAAATTTTTCGAGAATTTTGGCATGTAGTTCGCCGAAATTCCAAACATATCGTGCATCACCAAAATTTGGCCGTCAGTACCATTACCCGCGCCAATACCTATTACGGGAACATCCAAAATTTGAGTAATTCGGTTGGCGAGTTCGGCTGGAACGCACTCTAGCAGGACAATTTGTGCGCCCGCTTCTTGCAGAGCCAACGCATCACGTACCATGCGATCCGCTTTATCTTGCTCGCGGCCTTGTACTTTGTAGCCACCAAAAATATTGACCGACTGCGGCGTTAAACCGAGGTGAGCACACACAGGCACTGCACGTTCAGTCAACATTTTTACGGTGTCGACTAACCAATCGCCACCTTCAATTTTCACCATGTTTGCACCGGCGCGAACCAGTTTGGCCGCGTTTTCACACGCTTGTTCTGGTGTGGCGTAGCTCATGAAAGGCATGTCAGCCATCAGCAGACAATTGGGGCTGCCTTTACGCACACAGCGGGTGTGATACGCAATGTCATCCACCGTCACGGGTAAGGTGTCGGTTTCTCCTTGTAACACCATGCCAAGTGAATCACCGACCAATAAGACGGGCATTTCTTGGCTCTCAAATAACTGAGCAAAACTCGCATCATAAGCGGTTGATGTAGCAAATTTGCGACCTTCCTGCTTCCATTTCATCAGGTCGTTTATGGTAATTTTTTTCATGTTTAGTCCTTACTCGACGTTGGCGAGTGCCAAATGCTGAGCCCATTGAGCGGTACTTGTTGCAATAACGCTTGGATTTCAGTCCCGTCTGGGAGGGTTAAATTTGGTGCGATTTCCGCGAGCGGGTAAAGCACGAATTCACGTACTTTCATTCCATAGTGAGGAATGGTGAGGCGCTCGGTCTCTATCACCTCATTGCCGTAAAGCACAATATCGAGATCGAGGGTTCTCGGTCCCCATCGTTCGCTTTTACGGACACGCCCCTGTTCTAGCTCAATGCGTTGTGTGCAATCGAGCAATTCCAGTGGCGTTAATTCGGTTTCGATGGCGGCGACAGCGTTGATGTAATCAGGCTGATTTTGCGGCCCCATCGGAGTGCTGCTATAGAGCGATGAAGCCGCGATAAGGCGCGACTTCGGTAAGAGAGTAAGCTGTTGTATGGCCAGCTGTGCTTGGGCGACAGGGTCGCCCAAATTACTGCCAATCGCAATGTAGGCAAGCATCATTCGCTGGATTTACTCTTGGATTTGTTGCGGGATGGTTTACGGCGGCGAGCGCCAGATTTGCTGCTGCCCGTTGCATTACCGATATCACCCACCATGGCTTGGCGCATATTGCGTCCCGCGCTTTGGAAGGTGGCCCACCATTCCGCTAATTGTTTGGTTTCACCGCCTTCAATTTCGCCACGCATTTCGAGGAAATCAAAGCCTGCACGGAACTTGTTCAGTTCAAGTAGACGGAAGGCCCTTTTACCACTGCGACGGGGTAAGCGCTGTTGCAACTGCCAAATATCACGAACTGTAGTGGTGTGGCGGCGCGGAATAGCGATACGCTTGACCACTTCATCTAAGATGCGGTTGCTGGCTTCGGTAATGGCATCAAACTCATTGAGATCGAGCGATTCCATTAAGCGATCCGCGAGATCAATCATCGGATACCACAGCATGGCGGCAAACATAAAGGCCGGATTGATGCGCAGATCTTCTTCAACCCGAATGTCGGTCGCATCCAGCACCAAATCCAACATCTGCTCAGTTTTTGAGCTGTGATCGGCAGTAAAATGCTCGGCTATAGTTGGGAAAAGTTGCTGGAACAGATTGTATTGACGCATTAAGTGGTAGGTTTCTAAACCATGACCCGCTTGCAGCATTTTGAGCGATTCTTCGTAGAGACGAGCCGCAGGGATGTCACGCAGCAATGGCGCAAGTTGCTCAATCGGCGCCGCGGTATCTTCTTCGATATCAAAATCGAGTTTGACCGCAAAACGTACCGCGCGCAGCATGCGTACCGGATCTTCACGATAACGCGTTTCCGGATCGCCAATCAGGCGCACCAAACGATCTTCCAGATCTTCCATGCCGCCGGCATAGTCGTGGATGCTGTAGTCTGCAATGTTGTAATACATGGCATTGATGGTGAAATCGCGGCGCTCGGCATCTTCATCAATCGTGCCGTACACGTTATCACGTAGCAGCATACCCGCTTCGGATTGTGCAGCGATATTTTGGCTCTGACTCGACTCTTGATGATGGCCACGGAAAGTGGCGACTTCGACGATGTCGCGTCCAAACATAATGTGCGCGAGACGGAAACGGCGACCAATCAGACGGCAGTTGCGAAACAGTTGGCGTAACTGCTCGGGGGTTGCGTTGGTGGCCACATCAAAGTCTTTCGGCTTGCCACCCAGAAGTAAATCACGCACACCGCCGCCGACCAGAAAGGCCTCAAACCCCGCACCATGCAGACGATAGAGCACTTTCAGCGCATTTTCGCTGATCTGCTGACGCGAGATAGGGTGTTCCTGACGCGGAATGATGGTCAAAGCTAAGTCTGGATATGTGCGAGTGTTGCTCGGTTCAAAATCGTTATTATTCATGTGCTTCTGACAATGATTGCTGTTGCCGCTGTAAGCGCTACGCTGCTTAATTTGACGCTCAAACGGACGGAATTTGGCGCTAATAATAGCTTAAGCAGGACCATTTGAGAATCTTGGTGTGATCTCGATCGCTTCCGGTAGCTGGCTCACCTGCCAATGTTGGCAGCCCCAAGCCAGCATTTGCTCTGCGCTGGCATCGGAAAAATCCGTGGGCAGCGTAAAGCCTAAAAACTGCATCGCATGGGAAATGGTCTGCCGAGGCGCGGTTGGGTCAATGGCCGGAGCGTGATTCTGTTTCGAGAGTTTATTCCCGTTCCCATCCATCGCCAAAGGCAAATGTAAGTAGCTGACCGGCTTTTGTTTTAAAGTGTGATACAAGCTGATTTGCCGCCCTGTCGGTTCTATCAAATCGGCGCCGCGTACCACCTGAGTCACGCCTTGATCAATATCATCCAGCACCACAGCAAGATTGTAAGCAAACAGACCATCTCGGCGTTTAATAATGAAATCTTCTTCTGCTAATGCCTTGGGTATGGTGATGGTGCCGTGTTTCAAATCAATGAATTGTTGCACCTGATTATCCATTCGTAGCCGAATCGAGCAGTCTTGCTGCCGCGCTGGCGGATGGATTTTGCAGTGGCCGTTATAAAAGCCGCCCATGGCTTTGATGGCTTTTCGGGTGCACTGGCAGTAGTAAGCTTGACCTGTGCTTAGCCAAGCATCGATTTGATCTTGGTATAAGGCGTGACGCTGGCTTTGGTAAACCACAGTGCCATCCCAGTGCAGGCGGTAGGCTTCTAATGTACGCAAAATGTGCGCGGCTGCTCCCGGCATTTCCCGGGGCGGATCGAGATCTTCAATACGGACCAGCCAAGTTCCTTGTTGTGCTTTGGCTTGGAAATAGCTTCCCAACGCCGCAATCAAAGAACCAAAATGTAATGGACCAGAAGGAGAGGGGGCGAAGCGACCAATATAGTTCATAGGGCGATTTACCTTTCAAATGCAAAGAAACAAGAAAAGGGAGCTTGTGCTCCCTTTTCCTTACTGTTCCATCTTAGCCAAGCATTTGCTTTTCTTTGATTTCAGCCAGTGTTTTGCAATCGATACAGAGATCGGCTGTTGGGCGCGCTTCTAAACGGCGAATACCGATTTCCACACCGCACGATTCACAGTAACCGAAATCCTCCTCTTTGATCTTGTCGAGGGTCTTTTCGATTTTCTTGATCAAACGGCGCTCGCGGTCACGGTTACGCAGTTCTAAGCTGAACTCTTCTTCTTGAGAAGCTCGGTCAACAGGGTCTGGGAAGTTGGCTGCTTCATCCTGCATGTGGTGAACAGTACGGTCCACTTCTTCTCTCAGTTGGTTGCGCCACGCTTCCAAAATCTTTGTAAAATGTGTGATTTGCCCAGGTGACATATACTCTTCACCCGGCTTCTCCTGATATGGCTCAACACCAGCAATGGCTAGGATGCCTAGCGTTTTCTTTTTAGACTCTGTCATACAGATCTCCTACTAACCCTAGTCAACTGCGAGAGCAGTTAAATTTAAGGCGGGTATCTATAGCAAAAAGAAGTGGGGGAGGCAAACAATCGAAGGTAAAGTTATCGTCAATGTGAAGACACCATCAATTTTTTGTCACTTGATGGGCAAATTTGACCTCAGATACCATTCGGATCTCGTGTTTTGAAAGTGACGCTTTGTAGCACAACACTTCCACTCCGGCTTCTTGTGCCGCTTTTAGTAACTGTGAATAGTTCGCGTCTATATGGAGAGCGGGAGCGACTTTTTCAATCCCTGAATGCAAAACGGCAAATAAAAGTATCGACCTGCTTCCATCTTTAGCGACTTCCGCCAGCTCACGCAGATGCTTCTGACCACGGGTTGTCACCGCATCAGGAAAGTAACCTTGCCCTTTATCGCCTTGAATCTCATCCAAAAGAGTGACGCTTTTTACTTCTATAAAGCAGTGTGGTTGAGAATCTGACTTTAGCAAGATATCGATACGGCTATTTTCATGACCGTACTTCACCTCCGTACTGAGTGCGTCATAACCCCGCAGTTGTGGGATCTCTCCTGCCAAAATCGCTTCGACCACCAATGCGTTGGCTCGCGCGGTATTCACGCAAATCCAGTGACCTGCTTGGGTCTGCGTCAGTTCCCAACTGTGGGCGTATTTGCGTTTGGGATTATCCGATGTAGAAAACCACACCGTACTGCCCGGCTCGGCGCAGCCAGTCATGGCGCCTGTGTTCGCACAATGCATGGTGATCACCGAACCATCTTCCAGCGTGACATCGGCCAAAAAGCGTTTGTAACGTTTGAGTAAGGTTCCTTTTTGTAGAGGTGGGGAAAAGTGCATGTTTCTCTTCTTATTCATAGCCAATGGCGAAGGCATTTAAACATACCCTAGTGGCTTTTGTCACAATCGCAATCCCCTTCCTATTGGAAGCGGTAGCCATGGTGTTTCAAGCTGTTAAAGGTTGATGCCATCGAGAGGTTAGCGGCAGGTGAGAAAGTCCCTCATTCAGCCTCTGGTGAAGCATTGAAGTTGAACATATAATGGCCGCCCGCCCGAGTCTGGGTATCTGTTTTTTGGTAAGATTCCTTGCGTAAGTTTTTGAAAAATATAGCCATGTTTAAGGTTGTATTGCTGGCTGTTCTCGCGTTGTCAATTTGGTCTACCCGTATTCCCGATATGCCCTATCATCAAGTCACGCCTGAGTTGAGTCGGTCTGATTTCCATGTCATTGAATTTAATGATGAGGGTGAAATGCACCTGCCTGGGCAATACGACATGTTGAAGGCGAGGTTAGCCAAAAACCCTGGAGCAGAACTGCTGATTTTTATTCACGGTTGGCACCATAATGCGGCTCCCACTGACGATAATTTTGTCGCTTTTCAACGTTTTCATCGCCAGATGGCGAAGACCAATCCTGGCCTCATCGGGCTGTATATCGGTTGGCGGGGGGATCAGTACGATCCCTTGTGGTTGGATGGTTCAGACGATCCTGAAAGTCGAGTTGAAGCATTGGATTTTCCGACCATATTAACCAGCAAGCAGGTGGCGCGAAGAGTTGGCGAGCATGGGGTGAGAAAGCTGCTGAGTTCGCTGGATGAATTGCATCGTCAAGGAACGCTAGGGCGCTATATTTTAGTTGGGCACAGCTTGGGTGGTGTGGTTGCGCTGCACGCCCGCAAACAGGCGATGTTGGATAATCTGGCGGCAGGTCGCGGTGAAACCCATTTAACGGTGCTTTTAAACCCCGCTGCCTCTGCCAAAGAGTATCAGCCGCTGGATAAGTGGTTGAGTCCAGAAGGTTTTGGTCCATCCATGCTGGTGTTGCAGTCCAAAACCGATTTTGCGGTACGTGAGGCCTTTAACTGGATCAAAGATGGCGAGCGCGCCGTGGGTAACTCTTGGGCAATCACTCATGATGTGGACCCGTGCTCGGGGCGTGATTGTAATAAAGTGGTCAAAATCCCTCAGTGGCTGCTTGAGCACGATGCGAAACCCGGTTGCATGCAGGTATTGCAAGGGGCTGGCTGGAAAATTCGCGCCAGATTGCACGCCCGCAAAACCGTACAAAGTTGCGAAGATGCCAACCGTCAGGCTGTGTGGGTACTTGCTGTGGCCGATGGTGTGATTGCTGGCCATAACGGCATTTTAACGGATGATCAGGCATTAGCTTTGAATGCTTGGATGAAGTCTAAGCTCACGGCAGCAACCGAAGTTGTTCCTGCTGAAGCCGTGGTGGAGCCCAGTGTTATCTCTCCCCATCTTAGCGATGAGCCTGTGCTGCCGAGCATGGAAAACATACCCACAGAGGTTGCAACTGAGCCGCTTTCAAGTGCGGTAGAGCTTGAGCCACAAGAGAGCGAGAGTGCTGTGCCAGCGATTTCTGAACCCACGCTTGAGGCACCTTTGGTTGCTCAACCGGAAGAGAGAGCACCACAGTAAGTTTTTTGTCTGCTGCGCCTCTTGATAGGAATGCACTTTGGGCACGGACTCCGTTTTATGTACAATGGCGCGGCCATTTAACCTTGTAGGAAGCGCCCTTGTCACCACTGCCCATTATTGAGGTGATGCCGAAGCTGTTGTCCGGTATCACCAACTCTCCACAACTCATCCTCAAAGCCGCGCCCGGTGCCGGTAAGTCCACCTACTTTCCGTTGCAGTTACTGCAAGCGGGAGGGTTCCACGGCAAAATCATTATGCTGGAGCCACGGCGTTTGGCTGCGCGTAACATTGCCCGCTATTTGGCGCAGCAACTGGGGGAAGAGGTTGGGCAGCGTGTAGGGTATCGGGTGCGCGGTGAAAACCGAGTCAGCCGTGCCACTCAGTTGGAGATTGTGACGGAAGGCATTATGACGCGCATGCTACAAAACGATCCGGAACTGGATGGCGTAGATGTGCTGATTTTCGATGAGTTTCATGAGCGCAGCATTCACGCTGATACTGCCTTGGCGTTGGCGCTCGAAGTGCAGTCTGCGCTGCGGGAAGATTTAAAAATCGTGGTGATGTCGGCCACACTCGATCAGCAAGCTTTGCAAAACTTACTGCCGCAAGCGAGTTATGTCGAATCACAAGGGCGCGGTTTCCCGATAGAGATTCGCTATCAACCTCTGCGCTCTGATGAGCCTTTGGTGACGGCGATGCAGCGACAAATTCGTCATCTTCTGCAGCACGAAACGGGCTCATTGCTGGCCTTTTTGCCCGGTGCCGCCAGCATCAACCAGTTAACCGAACAGTTAAGCGATTTGGCTAGCGAGGTTGAAATCTGCCCTTTGTATGGACAGATGGAGTTCGCCGCGCAGCAGCGCGCAATTGCTCCCACGGCGGCGGGGCGGCGCAAAGTGGTCTTGGCGACCAATATTGCTGAAACTTCGCTGACCATCGAAGGCATTCGCATAGTGCTTGATAGTGGGCTTGAGCGCAGTGCGCGTTTTGATCTCAAAACCGGCATTACTCGCCTTGAACAAGTGCGGATTGCTCAATCCTCTGCCGAGCAGCGCGCAGGGCGTGCCGGACGTTTAGAGCCGGGGATTTGCGTGCGCTTATACAGCGAAGCGCAGCTTAAGCAGCAGCCTTGGGTGCCGGAGCCCGAAATGCTACATACTGACTTAGCGCCACTGGCATTAGAACTCGCGCAATGGGGCGCGCAGCCGAGCGATTTGGCTTGGTTGAATTTGCCACCGAGCAGTGCGTTTGCGCAGGCGCAGCAATTGTTGCAGCGTCTTGGGCTTTTGGATGCACGCACGCAAATCACTGCGGCCGGTAAAGAGGCACATTTGCTGGGCGTTGAGCCGCGGATTGCTGCGATGCTGCTGAGCGCCGATCGCTTAGGTGAGTCGGCCTTGCAAAGCGCTTTAGCGTTGACGGTGTTACTTGAAGAGCCGGAACGGCAAGTGATTGATGTACAACATAGCTTGCACCGCTGGCAGCAAGGTCGTCATCCCAAACAAAAACTGCTGATCCAACGCGCCCAATCTTTGGCGCACAAACTCGATACGGCATTTTCACTTTCCTCGGTTGATTCAGCATGGCTGCCTTTAGTGGCGTGTTTGGCCTTTCCAGATCGGATCGCCCAGCAGCGCGGCCAACAAACAGGGCAATTTTTACTCGCCAATGGCCATGGCGCTTGGCTGGCGGTGGAAGATCGTTTGTCCGCCGCCGATTATCTGGTCGCCTTGGATTTGATGCGCGGCCAAACTCAAGCCAGTCAAATATTCAGTGCCCTTGAGCTGGATATCCACGCGCTTGAACGCGTATTACCAGCGCTGATTTCTCGGGTTGAACAAGTGGATTGGGATGAAAAAGCCGGCCGCTTGAGCGCGGAAGCGCAGTGGCGAATCGATCAATTGGTGCTTCGTCGTGAAAAGCTGCCAGAACCCGATAAACAAAAAATGACACAAGCTTTGCTGAGCTATGTACGGCGCAAAGGCTTAACAGTGTTACAGTGGAGCGAAGACGCGAGCGAGTGGCTTGCCCGTGCACGCTGCGCTGCCGAATGGCTGCCAGAAGAAGCGTGGCCAGCCTTGGACGATGAAACGCTACTGGCGCGCCTCGAACTGTGGTTAGAGCCTTATTTGGCTGGGGTGACCTCAGTGAAAGGTTTGCAGAGTGTCTCCGTGTTGCAAGCGCTGAAGCACTATCTTGGCTGGGAGCTCAGTCAGCAGCTTGACGAGTGGCTGCCAACCCATCATCTGCTGCCAACGGGGAATCATAAAAAAATCCGTTATCAGTTAGGGATGGAGCCTACGCTCTCGGTGCGCATGCAGGAAGTGTTTGGCGAGCAAAGTTCGCCACGCGTTGCCAAAGGGACGCGCGCCGTGGTGATGGAACTGCTTTCCCCCGCGCAGCGACCGTTGCAAGTTACCCGCGATCTCGCCAGTTTTTGGGTGGGCGCGTACAAAGAAGTGCAAAAAGAGATGAAAGGCCGCTACCCGAAACACGTGTGGCCGGATGATCCTGCCAATCATGTGGCAACCAGTAAAACCAAACGACAATTGAACGCATGACGAGAAAAAGTAGTAACAGATCGCGTGGCCGTAAAGCGCGCAGTGGTAAAAGTGCCTCTTCCTCCAAGCTGCAAATCTGGCTGGGAAGGATTTGGAGTATCGGCTGGAAATTAGCGCTGACGCTGGCCGCAGTGCTGGTTTTTATTGGTATCTATCTCGATTCGATGATCAAACAGCGCTTTGAAGGTCAGCTGTTTGATCTGCCGACCGTGGTCTATGCCCGTATTTTAACGCTTGAGCCCGGCAACGGCCTCAGTTTGCAAGAACTGCGCAATGAGCTGGATGTCCTCAATTACCGCAAAGTGGCACAGCCCCGTTTCCCCGGTGAATACGCGTCTTCTTCCAGTCGAATTGAGCTGATCCGCCGTCCGTTTGAATTCGCGGATGGTCCAGAGCCGGATCGCCGAGTGATGCTTACCTTTGATGGCAGTGGTTTGAACAAAATCGAATCATTAGAGCAAAAACGCGAGCTAGGCTACCTGCGTTTAGAGCCAAAACTGATGGGCATGCTGGAAAAAGATTCGCCGGAGCAGCGACTCTTTTTACGTCGCGATCAATTCCCCGAAGTGTTGGTTGATGCACTCTTAGTCACCGAAGATCGTGATTTTTATCAGCACGATGGCGTATCACCACTTGCGATTGGTCGCGCTATGGTGGTCAACCTTAAAGCGGGGCGCACGGTGCAAGGGGGCAGTACCTTGACCCAGCAGCTGGCTAAAAACATCTTCCTTTCTAGCGATCGCACCTTGTGGCGTAAGCTGCGCGAAGCCTATATGGCGCTGATCATCGATTATCGTTACAGCAAAGATCGTATTCTTGAAGCCTATCTTAACGAAGTTTATTTAGGGCAAAGTGGCGCAGATGCGATCCACGGTTTTGGTCTGGCTTCACGGCTCTATTTTGGTCAGCCGCTGCAAGAGCTACGGATTGATCAATTGGCATTGTTGGTTGGCATGGTTAAAGGGCCTTCTTATTACAACCCGATGCGTTATGCCGAGCGCGCTCGCGAGCGGCGCGATCTGGTGCTGAAACTGATGATGGAGCACGATATTCTGACGGCGCCAGAGTACCAGCAAGCGGTAACTCGTCCGTTGGATGTGCAGAAAACCGCGCAAATCGCTAGCCGTCAGCCAGCGTATTTCCAGCAAGTTTCTATTGAGCTGAAAGAAAAACTGGGCGACAAATTTAAAGCGGATTCAGGATTGCGGGTGTTTACCTCGCTCGATCCGGTTTCGCAGTCCAAACTCGAGCAAGCGATCCACGATCAGATCCCGCAATTAGCGAAAACCGCAGGCAAAGATCTCGAAGCCGCTGCGATCGCTGTGGATCGTCATAGTGGCGAAATTCGTGCCATGGTCGGCGGTAAGCGAACCGGTTACGATGGTTTTAACCGCGTGCTCAATGCCAGTCGACAAATTGGTTCACTGGTGAAACCAGCGGTGTATCTCACGGCGTTAGCGCATCCCGATCAGTACAACCTAGCCACTACACTGGAAGATAAACCACTCACCTTAAAAGGCAGTGAAGGCAGCGCGTGGACTCCGCGAAACTACGATCGTCAATATCGTGGAGAGGTGCCCCTTTATTTGGCGCTCGCTCAATCGCTTAATGTGCCGACCGTGGCTTTGGGGATGAAGCTTGGGATTGATCAAGTCTCAGCAACCTTGGGTAAGCTCGGCGTGAATCGCGACGAAATTCGCCCTGTCCCTTCGATGTTGCTCGGTTCATTCTCACTCACGCCATATCAAGTGGCGCAGATGTATCAAACGTTGACCAATTCCGGCAAAAAAGCCCCGCTGTCAGCGCTACGTTCTGTGCTCGATTTGGAAGGCAATGTGCTGTATGAATCTCTGCCGAGAGTGTCACAAGCGGTGGATCAGCAAGCCGCTTGGCTGACGACTTACGCGATGAAACAAGGGGTGCAAGAGGGGACTGGACGTTACTTGAATGCGCAGTTCAGCAGTGCAGCACTGGCGGGGAAAACCGGGACCACTAACGATAACCGTGACAGTTGGTTTGTGGGGGTCGATGGCCGTGAAGTGACCACCATTTGGCTTGGCCGCGATGATAACCAGCCAACGAAGCTCACTGGCGCGAGTGGGGCATTACGTGTTTATGCGCAGTATTTGAAATATCGCATTCCAGAGAAATTACAGTTACCTTGGCCAGAAGGCATAACGACCTTCGGCTTTGCCAAGCAGACGCAAGGTGGATTGAAACTCGACTGTGATAATGCGTTTAAACTGCCTATTTGGGACAATCAACAGCAGTTAAAACAGCAGTGTGAAAACCGTCCGACCGAGTGGATCAAAAAGCTGTTTGAGTGGTAACACCCTCTTGGGCGCGGCGTTGTCGTTGCATTGACGACAACGTCTGCCTTGCTTGTGTGGGCATAGTTTTCTCTTTTCTTGCTACTTGCTGCGGCAGCCGTGTTGGCGAGGTTTCTTCACTCCAATCATAGCGACTGTCTATGCGCTTTGGATGTGCTCACTTGCCGTCTGCCTGTAACTCCCCATAGTTTGGGTATATATTGGTCTGATTCTTAAGGATTTCGAGGATAACTCACGTGATGAAATGGGCGGTATCATTCAGCGTAGTCGTAGGGATAGTGTTTGCCCCATTGGCCTTGGCACAAGAAGCTCAAGCTCAAGTCGCCAAACGACCTAAAATCGCGTTAGTTCTGGCGGGGGGCGGTGCCAAAGGCGCCGCGCACATGGGGGTTTTGCGAGCCTTGGAAGAGATGCACGTCCCCGTCGATATCATCACAGGTACCAGTATGGGTGCTTATGTGGGTGGGTTATACGCAACAGGAATGAGCGCAGAGGAGATTGAAGCGCTGATTTATAGCGTGGATTGGAACCGAGGCTATCGAGATCGTGTCGATCGTAGCCAGCGCCGAGTTCGTGACAAAGAGTATGAAGATCGCTACCAAATCACCACAGATCTTGGCCTACACTGGGGGGAAGTGCGCGCGCCAAAAGGCGTAGTGCAAGGACAAAACATGCTGCGCATGTTGCGTGAAACCACAGGCAATCTTCCCGCCTTCGATTCTTTTGATCAATTGGTGATCCCGTATCGCGCGGTAGCGACCGACATTATTCACCTTCAAGAAGTCGTGCTTGATAAAGGCTTTTTGGTGGATGCCATGATGGCCAGCATGTCAGTACCCGGCGCGTTGCCACCTTATGAAATTGATGGGTTATGGCTGGTGGATGGTGGTGTCACCAATAACATGCCCGTTGAGGTCGCGCGTGCGATGGGGGCCGATATTATCATCGCGGTCGACATCAGCACCGACTACAAAAGCCAAGAGGACTTCACCAATCTCTTTACGGTTGCAGACCAGCTTTCGAACTATTTGGTTCGCCGCAGCACGGAAAGACAGAGCGATCATTTGACCTCGCGCGATCTGCTGCTGCGTCCACCCGTGGGCAAAATGGAGACCATGGAGTTCGACAAAATGCCGGCGGCGTTTGCGATGGGCTACCAAGAAGCGATGGATAATCAGGCTTTTTTCAAGAACATTGCTCTGAGTTCAGCGCAATATCAAGTGTATGTGGATGAGAAAGAAGAGCGGCGTAAAACCTTGCGCTATGGTGATAATGTTCAGGTGGACGAAATTGTTCTGCAAAACAACACCCACTACAGCGATCTGCTATTACTGAACCGACTCAATTTAGAACCCGCGCAAAAGCTCAGCACCGAAGAGATTGAAGCCAGCATAGAAGATCTCTATGCCCTAGATCGCTTCGAATTGGTGCGTTATCAATACGAACAACGCGATGACCAACAACAACTGGTGGTCGATGTGCGTGAAAAGTCTTGGGGGCCCAATTACGTCAATTTCCGCTTCTTTTTAGAAGATGATTTTGATACGGAAAGTCAGTATGCCCTTGGCGTTTCCACCAATTTTACAGACATCAACTCACACGGTGCTGAGCTGGCTCTGAATATGGATATGGGGACCGACAAGCTGATCGAAGCTGAGCTTTATTCGCCACTGTTATCGGGACAAAAAACATTTACGACGGCACTGCTGCATTTCAGTAACGAGCGGCGAAATGCGCCTTTGGCAGGCTTTGATGACACCTCTCTCGCGGCTACGGAGAATTACTTACCCGTCACTTATTCCGAATGGGTTGCCGAACTGGCGCTCGGCTATCAAATCGAGTTATGGCGAGAAATGAAACTCGGTGCACGCTACAGCAAAGGCAATGGCGAAGCTTCTTCATTACCGGTTTTTGGGGATTTTTCCTTCCAGCGTCGCGGGGTGTTTTTTGATTATCGACACGACACCTTGGATGACTTTAGCTTACCTCAGCAAGGCATCTATTTTGACTTGGAATATCTGATCTCTAAAGACAGTTTTGACGGTAGCAATCCCCTTTCTGGAGATGCCCTCTCTTCCGATACCGTATCGGAGCTGTCTGGGCGATTGATCGCTGCGCACACCTTTTCACGCCATACTTTAGTCGCAAACTTGGATATGGGGGTGGTGAAAAGTAAACACTCATCTACCCCGATTGATCCGAAAAGCATCGGTGGTTTTCTCAACTTGTCGGGCATCCCCCGCAATAGCTTGATTGGTCAAAACAAGCTGTATGGAAACCTCGTTTACCGTTACCGCTGGTTTGATAATGACTTTGGTATGTTCACGTCCCCCGTCTACTTAGGGGCATCGATTGAATACGGTGGCGTCTGGTCTGATCCCGATTTGCGTTTGCAAGATGCGCCTTTGTATGGCGCAGGTTCGATCTTCGCTGGGGTCAATTCGCCGATTGGGCCGATTATGTTTGGCTATGGTCGCACCGAGCAGAATTATGACTCGATCTATTTCATTATTGGTACCACATTTAAATAGCGAGAGCTTGAGATGGGTGGGGTTTGCGCGCTTTTCACTCAGTGAGAAAGCTAAAACTTTAGTCTCAAGTTGCTATGTTGGTCAAAATGATGAGATTTTAATTTATCGTTAAACTTGCTATTCTGACGCCCACAGTTTGGCCTCTATGGCGCTGTTTCTCAGTCAATTTGAGTGAAAACAAGGGCTAGGGAGAGCCAAGTTTCCAAGGATGTTCGCTCGTATTTTTATAATCAACTGGGTGAACCGCAATGAGAGGAAAAAGTCGTGCTTGAAGCCTACCGTAAACACGTCGCAGAGCGTGCCGCTGAAGGAGTTGTACCTAAACCCCTAGACGCAGAGCAAGTCGCAGGACTTGTCGAACTTCTGAAAAATCCCCCACAAGGTGAAGAAGCTTTCATTCTTGACCTACTTGAAAATCGCATTCCTCCGGGTGTCGATGAAGCGGCTTACGTGAAAGCAGGTTTCTTGACGGCCGTTGCGAGAGGCGAGGTCGCATCTCCGTTGGTGAGTCGTGAAAAAGCGGCTGAGCTACTCGGTACCATGCAAGGCGGCTACAACATCGAACCGCTGATTGAATTACTGGACGATAGCGCGCTGGCTCCGATTGCCGCGAAAGCGCTGTCTCATACCCTCTTGATGTTTGATAACTTCTACGATGTGGAAGAAAAAGCCAAAGCGGGCAACCCATTTGCGAAACAAGTGCTGCAATCTTGGGCTGATGCAGAGTGGTTCCTATCTAAGCCGGCACTGCCTGAAAAAGTGACCTTAACCGTATTTAAAGTGACGGGGGAGACCAACACGGACGATCTCTCTCCAGCGCCTGATGCATGGTCACGTCCTGATATTCCTGTACACGCATTAGCCATGCTGAAAAACGCGCGCGATGGCATTGAGCCGGATGTACCGGGTAAAGTTGGCCCGATCAAACAGATCGAAGCACTTAAAGCCAAAGGTCACCAACTGGTTTACGTGGGGGATGTGGTCGGTACCGGTTCATCACGTAAATCGGCAACCAACTCAGTGTTGTGGTTTATGGGAGACGATATTCCTAATGTGCCTAATAAGCGCACGGGCGGATATGTGCTTGGCGGTAAAATCGCTCCAATCTTCTTTAACACCATGGAAGATGCTGGCGCGCTGCCGATCGAAGTGGATGTCTCTAAGCTCAATATGGGCGATGTGATCGACGTTTACCCATTTGAAGGCAAAGTGTGTAATCACGCGACGGGCGAAGTGCTTGCGACTTTCAAACTGAAAACCGATGTCCTGTACGATGAAGTGCGTGCGGGTGGTCGTATTCCGCTGATCGTTGGACGTGGCCTGACGGATAAAGCGCGTCACGCATTAGGTCTGGAAGCGTCAAAAGAGTTTCGTCGCCCTGTGGCGGTTGCAGATAGCGGTAAAGGTTATACGCTGGCTCAGAAAATGGTGGGTAAAGCGTGTGGTGTACAAGGCATTCGCCCAGGCACTTACTGTGAACCTAAGATGACGACTGTCGGTTCGCAAGATACCACTGGCCCAATGACGCGTGATGAATTGAAAGATTTGGCCTGTCTTGGTTTCTCTGCCGATTTAGTGATGCAGTCTTTCTGTCATACCTCGGCTTATCCAAAGCCTGTCGATGTGCAGACTCACCACACATTACCTGATTTCATCATGAACCGTGGCGGTGTTTCACTGCGTCCGGGCGATGGTGTTATCCACTCATGGTTAAACCGCATGCTACTGCCAGATACAGTCGGTACTGGTGGTGACTCGCATACTCGTTTCCCATTGGGTATTTCTTTCCCAGCAGGTTCTGGTCTGGTGGCGTTTGCTGCCGCGACTGGGGTAATGCCACTGGATATGCCTGAATCGGTTCTGGTGCGCTTTAAGGGTAAGATGCAACCGGGGATCACGTTGCGTGATCTGGTGCATGCCATCCCTTATTACGGCATCAAGCAAGGTCTGCTCACAGTAGAAAAAGCAGGTAAGATCAACGAATTCTCCGGTCGTATCCTAGAGATCGAAGGGGTTGAACACCTGACGGTTGAGCAGGCGTTTGAGCTTTCTGATGCATCCGCAGAACGTTCTGCGGCGGGTTGTACGGTGAAACTGTCACAAGCATCGATTGAAGAGTACCTCAACTCGAATATCGTGATGTTGAAGTGGATGATTGCTGAAGGTTATGGCGATCGCCGTACTATTGAGCGCCGTATTCAAGCGATGGAAGCTTGGTTAGCTAACCCAACACTGATGGAAGCGGACAAAGATGCCCAGTACGCGCATGTGATTGAGATTGATCTTGCTGAGATCAAAGAGCCAATCCTATGTGCGCCAAACGATCCAGACGATGCTCGTCTGCTTTCTGAGTGTGCGGGTGAAACCATCAATGAAGTGTTCATCGGCTCTTGTATGACCAACATCGGGCACTTCCGCGCGGCGGGTAAATTGCTTGAAAAATTCAATGGCCAATTGAATACCCGTTTGTGGGTCGCACCGCCAACCAAGATGGATCGTGACCAGCTGATTGAAGAGGGTTACTACGGTATTTTCGGTCGTGCTGGCGTGCGTATCGAAACGCCGGGATGTTCGTTGTGTATGGGTAACCAAGCACGCGTAGCGGACAAAGCAACCGTGATGTCGACTTCAACGCGTAACTTCCCGAACCGTTTGGGCACAGGGGCTAACGTTTACCTCTCTTCTGCTGAATTAGCGGCAGTGGGAGCGATTTTGGGTCGAATCCCAAGCGTAGCGGAGTACATGGATTACGCGAAGCAGATTGATGCGGCGGCCGCGGATACCTACCGTTACCTCAACTTCCACCGTATGGGTCAGTACACCAGTAAAGCAGATTCGGTCATTTTCCAAGAACCTGCATAAGCAGAGTGATTGAATCCTCTTTTAAAGCCGCGCTTGTCGCGGCTTTATTGTGGGTATTTTTCGGTCGGTTTACTTCGCGGGTCATCACTTGTCTAAGTATCGTGAAGGGGTTTGCGATATACTCGCGCCATTGTGGATCGGTGGAGTGTTCACCATGGAATTTGAATTTATTAAAAATACCCTGCTCGGTGAGTATGCGGTGCGATGCAATATGGAGCACCAAATCGTCGGACGATGGCTACAAGAAGAGATTGGCCAAGACCTAGCCAAACTTAAACACGTATTAACGCTGATCGATAAGGCAGAACAATCACCAGCCCAAGAGTTTTTATGGACGGGACGTGAAATCTCATTACTGGTGCAAGGCGATGAAATCACAGTACAAGAGAATGCGCTGGCTTATGAGAGTGAGCATGAATTGGAAACCGATTTTGCTCTCTATGACAGCGAAAGTATTGCCGCCTGTGGGCGAGAAGACTTTGTGGCCTTACTGACGCAGTGGCAAAGCTTTATTCAAAATCAGGGTAGGTTCTAATCCATCCTGCTCATACGTTGTGCGTTATTGTTGGGAAAAGGCTGCACCGAATCGGTGCAGCCTTTTGTTTTTTTACTCAGCAAATGCCTATATATCCATAAAAATCATTAAGTTAAAAAGTTGGCACGCCCCTTGGATAATGAAGAGTAAATGGACGACTGCTTCAGAGAGGAAGAGATGAAACTGATCAACGCAATCATTAAACCATTCAAATTGGATGATGTTCGCGAAGCGCTGGCGGATGTTGGGATTGAGGGGATGACGGTGTCTGAAGTGAAAGGCTTTGGACGTCAAAAAGGACACACTGAACTGTACCGAGGTGCTGAGTATCAGGTCGATTTTCTCCCTAAAGTCAAAATTGAAATTGCGACTCAAAGCGACAATGTCGATCGCGTAGTTGAAGCGATCATTAAGGCGGCACACACCGGAAAAATCGGTGATGGCAAAATTTTTGTGTATGACCTAAGCCAAGCGGTACGTATCCGTACTGGCGAAATGGATTCAGAAGCCCTTTAAATTCAAGGATGAGATTTGATTATGGAACTATCAATCACAGTTACTGAGCTGCGTTACGCACTCGATACATTTTTCTTCCTGATCTCAGGAGCGCTCGTCATGTGGATGGCGGCAGGTTTCGCTATGTTGGAAGCGGGTTTGGTTCGCTCCAAGAACACCACCGAAATTTTGACGAAAAACTTTGTTCTGTATGCGATTGCTTGTACCACCTATTTGATCGTCGGCTACAACATCATGTATGTCGATAACACGGAAGGTGGCTGGTTGCCTTCGTTTGGTGCGCTGATTGGCTCACAGGCCGATGGTGCTGACCACTCGCTCGAATCGGACTTCTTCTTCCAAGTGGTGTTTGTGGCGACCGCGATGTCTGTCGTCTCTGGTGCCGTCGCGGAACGGATGAAACTCTGGGCATTTTTGATTTTCTCCGCAGTATTGACCGCGTTCATCTATCCCGTTGAAGGTTACTGGACTTGGGGCGGTGGCTTCCTTTCAGCGGCAGGATTTAGTGATTTCGCAGGTTCCGGCATTGTGCATTTAGCGGGAGCTTCAGCGGCATTAGCAGGCGTTCTTCTGCTCGGGGCTCGTAAAGGCAAATACGGCAAAAACGGCGAAATTTATCCAATTCCCGGTTCCAACATGCCATTGGCCACACTCGGTACGTTTATTCTGTGGTTCGGCTGGTTTGGCTTTAACGGCGGCTCACAGTTGATGGTGTCGGATTTTGAAAATGCGACGTCTGTGGGCAAAATTTTCCTCAATACCAATGCGGCTGCGGCGGCAGGGGCTATCGCTGCGCTTTTAGTGTGTAAAACCACTTGGGGTAAAGCGGATCTCACCATGGTACTGAACGGTGCATTAGCGGGCTTAGTAGCGATTACGGCCGATCCTCTCTCTCCTTCACCGCTTTATTCGGTAGCGATTGGCGCAGTATCTGGCTCTCTGGTGGTGTTTAGCATTATTGGTCTCGATAAGCTGAAAATTGATGATCCAGTGGGTGCGATTTCCGTCCATGGCGTGTGTGGTTTCTTTGGTCTGATGGTGGTACCACTGAGCAACGCTGATGCAACCTTTGGCGCACAATTACTCGGTGCTGCGGTGATCTTCGCATGGGTGTTTGGTGCAAGTCTGGTGGTTTGGGGCGTGCTTAAAGCGACGATGGGGATCCGCGTCTCTGAAGAAGAAGAGATGGAAGGGATGGACATGCACGATTGTGGTGTCGGTGCTTACCCAGAGTTTGTTACTGTTAAGTGAAATATCATTTTACAAATTGAACCGAACAAAACCTGCCGTAAAGGCGGGTTTTGTTTTTTTGCCAATTGTTTTCTTATTGAACATTCCTATAATACATTGCGATTGATAAAGGTTATCATTACTAGTCAAAAGGAATACTCAATGAAAAAACTGCTCAGCCTGTCAGCGATAACGCTCAGTGTGCTTGCCCCTTCTGCTTTTGCCGCTCAAGAAGTCAATGTTTACTCTTATCGCCAACCGTTTCTGATTGAGCCGATGTTTGCTGAATTTACGAAAGAAACTGGCATTAAAGTTAACGTAAAGTTCGCGAAAGAAGGTATCGCTGAAAAGCTTGCTCAAGAAGGCGAATACAGCCCAGCAGATGTGATCTTAACCTCTGAATTCAGTCGTCTGTTTGAGCTGACCGAAAAAGGTTTGACTCAGCCGCTGGATAGCAAAGTGATTGAAGAGAACATTCCGGCTCAGTATCGTGACAGTGGCGATGAGTGGTTTGCCCTGACTCAGCGTACTCGCAGTGTCTATTCTTCACGTGACCGCCTAGGTAAGCTCGGTGATGATTTTGACTATATGGATCTGGCAAAGCCTGAGTTCAAAGGCAAAATCTGTACTCGTAGTGGTAAGCATCCTTACAACATCGCATTAGTTGCTTCCATCATTGCTAACCACGGTGAAGCTGAAGCAAAAGCTTGGCTAGAAGGCGTTAAAGCGAACCTAGCACGCAAACCGCAAGGCAACGATCGTGACCAAGTTCGCGCGATCAAAGAAGGTCTGTGTGATGTCTCATTGGGTAACAGCTACTACCTAGGCGCCATGCTGAATGATCAAGAGCAGAAATCTTGGGCTGAAGCGGTGTACATCAACTTCCCAGGTCAAAATGTGCAAGGAACACACGTTAACGTGAGTGGTATGGCGATGGCTAAATACTCACCTAACCGTGAAAACGCGCAGAAACTGATGGAGTTTTTGACTGGTGAAACGGCTCAGAAAATGTATGCAGAAGTGAACTACGAATACCCAGTCAAACCGGGTGTACAACGTTCTGCATTGGTGGAGTCTTGGGGCGAGTTTAAAGCCGACAGTCTGCCACTGGAAAAAATTGCAGATAACAATGCTGCAGCGATCAAATTGATCGATGAAGTCAAATTTGACCTGTAAGTAAAATCAGGGGTATAACGTACCCCTATTTTATTTGAGGGATGCAGTATCTGCTTGCTGTTCAAGCCTTATACTGATAGGCGATGAAAGAAAAATATTTTGCCTGGAAAGCCAGCAGCCTAGTGTTAACCACTCTGCTGGTTTTACCGATCTTAGCGATCTTCTATACCGCATTCGGCAACAGTGATGAGGTTTTTGCTCATCTTCTGGCGACTGTGATGCCCACCTATATTTTCAATACCTTGGTATTAACCTGCTCGGTATTGCTCTTGGCTTTACTGTTTGGGGTACCGTCAGCTTGGCTGATTGCCATGTGCAAACTGCCCGGTGAGCGTTGGCTGCAATGGGCGCTTGTCCTCCCTTTGGCGATGCCTGCTTATATCATTGGGTATTTATTTACCCATTGGTTTGATTACGCAGGTCCCATCCAAATTGCCTTGCGCGATTGGACCGGTTGGCAAGCGGGCAGCTACTGGTTTCCCGATATCCGTAGCCTAGGCGGTGCGAGTGTGGTGCTGGCGCTGGTACTTTATCCTTATGTGTATCTTTTGTGCCGTGCGGCGTTTATGGAGCAAAATGTCACTTTGCTTCAGTCTGCGCGCTTACTGAAATGTTCACCGTGGCAAAGTTTTCGACGTATTTCTCTGCCGTTAGCACGACCTGCGATTGCGGTGGGTTTGTCTTTGGTGGCCATGGAAACGATTGGTGATTTCGGCACGGTAAGCCTGTTTGCGGTGAATACCTTAACCACAGCGGTTTACGATACTTGGCTCGGTTATTCCAATCTCAATGCGGCTGCAAAAATCTCGGCCATTATGCTGGTGATGGTGCTGCTGCTGCTCAGTAGTGAGCGTTATAGTCGTCGCCGACAAAAACTGTATCAAACCCAATTTAATAGCCATGAAGAGTATCGTTATACCTTAAAAGGCTGGCGCTTATGGGCCGCTTTAATCTGGTGCTGGGGCTTAGTGGCGGTGGCGTTTATTCTGCCTCTGCTACAACTTATCAGTTACGCGTGGACCTATTTTGCCCAGAGCTGGACCACCCAATTTAAAGAGTACGCGATCAACAGTTTCACTGTCTCGATCAGTGCTGCTGTCGTAGCGGTCTTAGTGGCTTTAGTGGCTAACTTTTATGCCCGTTTACAAAATAATCGTACAAGTGTTGCCTTGATGCGCCTCTCTTCGATGGGCTATGCGGTGCCGGGAACCGTTCTGGCTATTGGTATTTTAGTACCTGTGCTCGCACTGGATCATCTGATCAACGATATCGCTAAAATGATGGAGTGGGGACGCCCAGGGCTTGTTTTCTCCGGCAGTTTATTTGCGATTGTGTTCGCGCTGGTGGTGCGTTTCTCGGCGGTAGCGATTGGCAGCATCGAAAGTAGCCTCAGTAAAGTATCACCTTCGTTGGATATGGCGGCGCGCACCATGGGTTGTCATGCCAATCAAATGCTCAAGCGTGTACATTTGCCACTGATCCGCCGCGGCGCATTAATCGCAGGCTTGTTGGTGTTTATCGAATCGATGAAGGAATTGAACGCGGCGATTTTGCTGCGCCCATTTAACTTTGAAACTCTCGCTACTTACGTCTATAACTACGCTTCAGATGAGCGCTTAGAGTTGGCGGCGCTACCCGCCATTTTACTGGTGTTGGTCGGGCTTATTCCTCTTGTTATGGTTAACCGTTCTTTGGAGCAAAAGCACTAATGAGCTGCGCACTGCTGATTGAAAATCTCACTTGCCAATACGATGCACAAACCGTATTGAAATCTCTCTCTTTGCAAGTCAATCCGGGCGAAATTGTCTGTCTGCTTGGCGCAAGTGGTTGTGGTAAAACCACCTTGCTGAAAGCGATTGCCGGCTTGCTGCCTTTGGCTTCTGGTCAGCTTAGCCTTAACTGTGTCACCTTGGATGACGGTAAACGCTGGTTGCCCCCTGAGCAGCGCAATATCGGAATGATTTTCCAAGATTACGCATTGTTTCCCCATCTTACCGTGGCGCAAAACGTTGGTTTTGGGTTAGATGCGATGCCCGCGAAGCAAAAGGAGGCCAAAATTGCCGAGATGCTGGCTCTGGTTCATCTTGACGCTTTCGCAGAGCGTTATCCGCACCAACTGTCGGGTGGTCAGCAGCAGCGTGTCGCCATTGCTCGTGCCTTAGCGTATAAGCCCGATCTGTTACTGCTTGATGAGCCGTTTTCCAATATCGATACTCAAGTGCGCCATGAGCTGATCATTGAGATTCGTAAGATCTTTAAACAGCAGGGAGTCACGGCGATTTTCGTCACTCATTCGCGCGAAGAAGCGTTTGCCTTCGCTGATAAAATGGCGGTGATGAATCGTGGTGTGATTGAACAATACGGCACCGCCGCAGAGCTTTACTACCAACCATCGAGTCAGTTTGTAGCCGATTTTCTGGGCGGGGGCAGTTATTTAAGCGCCAAGCGGATCAGTGAAACTCAGTACCAAACGGCGCTTGGGGTGGTCGAAGCGATTGCGCGCCAACCGATCGCGGTAGAGGCGGAGTGTAAGTTACTGCTGCGTCCACAACAGGTGCAAATTCGCGCGGAAGAGGAGAGCAGTGTGACGGTCACGGAGCAGCAGTTTATGGGCGATCATTGCCGTTATCTGATTGATGCGCATGGCACTCAGCTTATCGCGACCTCTTCGCAACCGCTGGAGTTAGGGCAGGCAGTCTCGGTCAATATTGATACCCAAGGCGTGCTCGCTTTCGCCTAATGCTCTCACCAAGCGTCTTGGATTGCCAAACTATGTTACCTGCATAAAAAAGCCCGACGTCGAGCGTCGGGCAAGTGTTCTTCTCCGCTGAGGGGACTTAACCTCAGGGGATGATTTGACAAGGCGATGATTACAACGCCAAGAAAGCTTTCATCTGTTGAAGAACACGCTCCGCAGTATCTTTGTCGGCCATTTCGGCGAAAATACGTAATAAAGGTTCAGTACCGGAGAATCGGGCAATTACCCAGCCACCGTTCTTGAAGTAGACTTTCGCCCCATCTTCATAGCTGACTTTATCGATGTCGAATTCAAACTCAGGCAGTTTTTTCTCAATGTAGACCTTGTTGTAGATCTCATCACGCTGAGCGGGCTTAAATTTGCAATCGCCTTCCGCAGTGTAGGCATAGCCGTAACGATCATAGATCTCGGTTAACAGCTCAGAGAGTTTCTTGCCCGTCACGCTGATCATTTCCACCAATAGGCTAGAAGCGAACACGCCATCTTTCCCCTTGATGTGACCACGAATCGTGAGGCCGCCAGAGCTCTCCCCGCCAATCAGAGAGTCGTCCGCTTCCATTTGTGAAGAGATGTGTTTAAAGCCCACAGGCACTTCAAAGCACCGCTCACCATGATCGGCGGCGATCTTATCCAACAGATGTGTGGTTGCGATGTTACGCACCACAGAACCTTTCCAGCCTTTGTACTCCAGCAGGTAGTAGTAAAGCAGGATCAGCACTTCGTTCGGGTGAATAAAGTTGCCTTTTTCATCGATGATGCCAAGGCGGTCCGCATCGCCATCGGTGCCGATACCGATGTCATAACCTTCGTGTTTCACCAGATGCTTCAAGCGATACAAGGTGGCAGCGCTAGGCGAAGGCATCAAACCACCGAAATCAGGGTTTTTGCCATCGTTGATCACGTCCACGTCGCAGCGGCCATTGATCAGTACCGTTTGCAGCGCGTTTTTCGCCACCCCGAACATCGGGTCGATCAACACTCGCAGATTGGCTTTTTTGATCGCTTCAATATCGATGAAGTTGATGATGCTGTCGACGAACTCGTTCATCGGGTTGATGATGTCGATCAGTTTGTCGTTGACGGCTTGATCAAAGTCGATCGATTTCACGTCTTGTAAAGTCAGTGTGGCAATTTGCTGCTCGATCTTCTGAGTGATCACTTCATCTGCATCACGGCCACCACGAATAAACACTTTGATGCCGTTGTAGTCGGCCGGGTTGTGCGAGGCGGTAATACAGGCTGAGTAAGCACAATCCATCGCTTTGGCTTTAAACATTACCACCGGTGTTGGCACAAACTTGTCGATAAAGCTCACCACAACGCCATTCGCGGCTAACACTTCGGCAAACCAGCGTCCCGCTTTGTCTGACAGAAAACGGCGGTCGTAACCAATTACGAAGCCTTCGTTTGCGGCTTGTTCATGATGGATGATGTTGGCTAACGCTTGAGCCACCAAGCGCACATTATCTTTAGTGAATTCTTCACCAATAAACGCACGCCAGCCGCCAGTACCAAATTTAATCATTTTCTCCCCCTATCCCTTTTCTACTGACGCTGCAAGAGTCTTGGTTGCAACGACAAGTGGTCTGGGCATATAAAACGCTTAGGTATTAGCAAACGGGCACTCAGCGAGTGCCCGAAAATGGATTAACCTAGAACAACCACGACTTGGTTAACGCTGCCTGCGGCTTGCACAGGAACGGCACCTTCAATCGCTTGACCATTCAGGGTGATGGATTTCACGCCTTTTGAAACGCCTTGCGGGTTTTCCACTTTGATCTGATAAGTCGCATCACGCCATTCGCGAGTCACTTCAAAACCCGGCCATGACGTTGGGATACAAGGATCGATCTCCAGTGCATCGAAGCCCGCTTTGATACCCAAGATATAGTTGGTGGTCGCATGGTATGCCCAGCCAGAAGTACCGGTTAACCATGGGTGGTTAGCGCGGCCGTGATCTTGGTGGTCACGCCCCATGATGAACTGTACGTAAGAGTAAGGTTCAGCAATACGGGTTTCGATGATGTCGTTTTGGTTGTATGGGTTGAGTGCGTCATACAGCTCCATCGCACGATCACCACGGCCCAGTTTCGCTTCGGCTACCCATGCCCATGGGTTTGGATGCGAGAAGATCGCGCCGTTCTCTTTCACGCCTTGGTAAACGCGAGTCACGAAACCGATGTCATCATTTGGCGTGGCAAATGATGGAGCGTTCAGGTGTAGACCGTATTTGGAGAACAGGTATTTGTAGACCGCATCCATTGCTTTGATGCCGCGTTCATGGCTAACCGTGCCAGACAACACTGCAAGCGAGTTAGACTCTAAATGCACTTTGCCTTCCACTTGTTCGAAGGTTCCGATCTTGTCGCCATTTTTGGTCAGGCCACGGATGTACCATTCGCCTTGTTCATCCCACAAGTGAGTTTCACACGCTTCGCGTACACCATCGGCCATCGCTTGGTACTTGTCGGTTGCCGCTTCATCATTGCGATAGCGTGACAGTTCAAGGAAAGATTCCAACGCCCAGAAGTGTAGGAAAGAGACCATAGAGGACTCACCACCACCGAGGTTCAAACAGTCGTTCCAGTCGGCACGCAGACCCTTACAGATACCGGTTTGACCCACATATTCTGCAGAGAAATCTAGCGCTGCCATCATGTGCTCGTACACAGTGGCGTTGCCGCCATCCGCGTAAGGGATCACTTCGTCGATAAAGGCGAAGTCACCGGTCTCTTTCACATAGTTGAGGATGGTTGGCACAATCCACAGGTGATCGTCAGAACAGGTATCTTTAATGCCGTGGATCTTATCTTCATCCGATGGGGTTGGTACCACTGTCGGTGATTTAGACGGTTTAACATCCGCTTTTTCTGGATCGAACCAGTCAGGATCAAACAGGTGCAGACCGTAACCGGCTTTCACTTGACCACGCAGTAGGTCAACGAGGCGCTTACGAGTCATCGCTGGGTTAGTGTGTGGTACGGAGATCGCATCTTGCGCAGTATCACGGTAGCCAAGACCTGTACGGCCGCCGACTTCAATGAAAGAGGCGAAACGGGACCACACCACACACGTTTCCGCTTGGTACAGAGTCCAAGCGTTGATCATGGTATCGAGACCTTGGTTGGGTGATTTCACTTGGAATTTCGCACAACGCTCATCCCAGTGTGCTTTGATACCTGCAAAGGCCGAATCCACTTTGCTCAGGTCTTGGTATTTTTCACGCAGTTTTGCGCCGTTGCCTTTACCTACACCTAAGATCACCGCAAAGCGCACTTTCTCGCCCGGTTGCAGCACGAATTGCTTATGCAGTGCACCACAGTGGTTGTAACAGGTTTGCGCACTGTTAGAGCACTTACCTTGCGCCACGGCGATTGGGTTGGCTTCATCGCGGTACATGCCAAGGAATTGGTCACGTTGGCCATCGTAGCTGTCGGCATCGAAAGTTGCAGTCAGGTAGTAGAAACCGAGGAAATCATCGGTGTTGTAGTACAGGTCATACTCAATCACGCCATCTTTGAACGCTGTTCCCGCAGAGTAGAGCGACATCTGATGGTTTTGGTTGTCTGACTTGATGTGGCTGAAAGAGAACTCAACATAGTTGAACGCACTGATGGTGCGCACTTCGTTGGAGGTATTTTCGATCACTACATCCCAAACTTCGGCATCTTCGCCTTTAGGAACAAACAGAGTTTTGGTGGCGTGAATGCCGTTGTATTCACACTTGAATTTTGAGTAGGACAAGCCGTGGCGAACTTCGTATTTCGCTTGTTCAAGGCTTTTCGCAACGGGTTGCCAAGAGATAGACCAGAAATCGCCTGTCGCATCATCGCGCAGGTAAACATAGTGCCCGGGACGATCTTGGGTAAAGTTTGGACGAAACTTGGTCACGCGGTTGTACTCAGGTGAGTGATAGAAGGAGTAACCCCCTGCGTTGTGTGAAATCACCGTACAGAATTTTTCAGTACCGAGATAGTTAGTCCAAGGTGCGGGTACGTCAGGGCGAGTGATGACGTATTCACGATTATCATTATCGAAATAGCCGTATTTCATTGTGCTTTCCTTTTAAACCAGCTGCCCTATGGCAGCTAAAAATTTTGCTAGTGAAAACCAGCGTGAGTTCCGTCACGCCGTCGTTACGATTTCCGGAAGAATTACTTTCAAGGCAGAATTACTTCCAAGGCGCGCGATAAGGTATTTTCTGCTTATCCAGCAGTGGTAAATGGCCTTTCAAACGCGCTAGATAATCCAACCAGTCACGCTGGGATTTCTCTGTCCAACCGCCTTCTGCTAATGCCGTGAGACGTGGATAGAGCATGTATTCCATGCGTTCTGAGTTATTGATCAATTCACACCACAAGGCGCATTGAATACCTAAAATGCGTTTACGCAGTGGGTCATTGGCCGGAACGTCGGCTAACGGTTCATAACCGTAAGCACGCTCTAGCGGAGTAACACCCGCCCAATCCACGCCCGGTTCTTCAGGAGCGTAGTCTTGAACGATATCGAGATAGGTAAATTGTCCCGGCTGCAAAATCACGTCAAAGCCTTGTTTGGCGCAATCCAAGGCGGCTTTTTCCGATAGCCAAGAGTAAATCACCGTATCTTTACTCACTTTGTCGCCGTGATGAGCTTCTTCCCAGCCGACCATACGCTTACCCAAGCTCTTGAGTTTTTTCTCGGCGTAGCGCAGTAAGTGGCCTTGCAGCTCTTTCGGGTCGGTATAGCCTTGCTCTTGCATTAAGGCTTGGCATTTCGGGCTATCTACCCACACACCGTGTGGGACTTCATCGGCACCGATATGAATAAATTGGCTTGGAAACAGCGCAGCCACTTCTTCCAATACGATGTCGAGGAATTGATAAGTGCCCGGCAGTGCAGGGGAGAGCACGTTGTCGTTGTAGTACTGAATACTGCGATATTGCGAGCAATCTTCCTCATCGACCAGCCATGCCGGCAGCGCTTTAATCGCGGCGCGGCTGTGCCCTGGTACGTCAATTTCAGGGATGACAGTAATGCCACGATCGCTGGCGTACTCAATCACTGCACGGATCTCATCTTGGGTATAGAAACCGCCATGACGCTCCGTGAGTAAGCTGTACTGAGGTTCCAGCACTTCATCCATGCCACGCCATGCACCAATGTCTGTCAGTTGCGGCAGGCGTTTAATCTCAATACGCCAACCTTCATCATCAGTCAGATGCCAGTGGAACACGTTAAATTTGTAGTGTGCCAGTTGATTGATCACTCGTTTGACCTGCTCAAGCGAGTGAAAATGGCGGGCGCAATCGAGCATCATACCGCGATACTTAAAGCGCGGTGCATCGACAATGTTGACCAGAGGAAAGCGCAATGAGCCTTGATGCGCTTGCGCCAGTTGCAGCAAAGTCGCGCTGGCATGCATAAAGCCACTGTGGCTGCCTGCTTCAATCTTGATCCCTTGCGCTTCGATATTGAGTTGGTAATGGCCCTCATCGAGCGTGGGATTACTGCGGTAGACGATATCGCTATGGCCAACCGTATTCAGTTTGAACTCATGCAGTGCATGCAATTCTTGCTCTAACCAGCGTGCAGCACGCGCGGCCGAGTCCGATTGCAGCGAGATCTGGCTGGAGTGGTTGACCACAAACTCACCTTGGAAACGTTGCAGTGAGTTAGGTTTGGGGATGAGACAGAGCTCAGCCGCAGTCACTTCAGGGATCTGGCTACGCTCGCGAAATGGTGACGCGAGAACGATAGGGTTAACCGCGACGTTAATACGTTCAACAGGCTGTTTATCATTAAGTTGGACAAACGCGTGCTTTACCCCATCGGTGTAGAAATGGTAAGGCGCGGTTTTGATGATGAACTCACAATAAAAGTGGCCATTAGCTTGCAACACTTTTTCCGTTGGAACAATCGAACATAAGCTGCCGACTTGGGTCAGTTGACCGTTGGTCACACTCATGGGTTGGATGTAACGATCAATCACAAAATACAGCGACCAATCATGCAGATCTTGATCGCTCAAATTGTGCAGGGTTAAACCAAAACGGCAATCCGGTTTTTGTTCCGAGAGCACCGCAAATTCAATTCGATAACTCATAAACCATCCTTATACAGGTTGTGCTCAGGCTTACCGGCAAACATTAATGCACCTTCGATAGCATCCGATTGCGGTTTGACAATCCACTGCTGTACCGGTGGGGAGAGCCAATCTTGGATACGCTCAGCAATGCTGCCCATTAAACAGATGCGTTCTGCGCCTTTGTGGTGTAAGGCGATCAGGAACATTTCAATGTCTGCGGCGGTCTGTTTGAGTAATTCAATCGCGAGAGGATCGCCGCAATAGGCATGGCTGAAAATCTGAGGTGAAAATTGCCCATAGTCGCGAGGTAGAGCGGTTTTAGACCAAGCAACAATGGAATCAATATCATGGTTAAAGTGGTTCATCACCACATCACACAGCGGGGTATGGGGACGGATGCCATCTTGTGCGAGCAGCACTTGTTGAATCAGGCGTAAGCCCATGACGGCGCCGCTGCCTTGATCGGAGATTGGGAACTCACGACCGCCAACCACGTACTGTTTGCCACCTTTTAGCAAAATGCCACACGATCCGGTTCCGGCGATCATGATCGCGCCCTCTTCACCAAGGTGCGCGCCAAGACAAGCGCCATAAGCATCGGTGTTAAGCGTGATGGAAGCGAAAGGGTGCGCTTGCTGCATAAAAGCGTGCCACGCCTCTTTTTGCTCCGCACCAGCCAAAGCAAGACCTACATGCATACTAGGGAAGTCGTCTGGTGATAACCCGCCTTGCTCTGCCGCTTGGGTGATCGCATCGACTACGGAACGCAACGCCACCTCAACACCGAGCATGATGTTGGCGCTGCCACTTTTGGCTTCGCCAACCCATTCACCTTGCTGATTACGAATGCGAGCACGGCAGGATGTACCGCCGCCATCAATGCCTACGTAGTAGTTCATTGGTTCTCCTCCCCGTGAGCGGTAAAGTGAGCAAATTGGCTGATGATGGCAAGCAGATACCAAGCGCCATGCGGGATCCATTGTTCTCCCCAACGCCAGTTTTGCAGCATGTCATCTTTTTGCCCTGCTGGGTTAAACGCGATATCTCTTGGGTCATCAAAGCCCGCGGTTATGCCGTTACACACACCGCCTTTGGCATTGAAAAAGCCTAAATGAGGTAAGTAATCGGGATTATTGTGCCCATGTCCATCGAGCATGCACATGTTGTAAGGATTGAGCCCGACAATCCAGTTCAGGGCATTTTGTGACCACTGTTCAAGCGGTTTAGCGATAGCGGTACTCAAATGAGGCTGAGCAAGATAGGCCATGCTCGCCAACGAGGCGAGACGGGCATTTTCACCTTGCCACCAGTAACCACTTTCGTTGTCTTGGGCGATAAAGAAACTGGTGCGTTTGGCGCTTTCCACCCCTTTGACATACTGACGCGGGTACCCAAACGGGTTGGAGACTTGTTGAGTTATCGCTAACTCGAATTGACAGGCTTGCTCGACCACTCTTTGGAGTTGAGCGTAGTTAGCCGTATCCGTTTCAATATTCAGATACTCGCAAAGTGCAATGACAGGCAGACCAGCATCACTGGCGTGGAAGTATGGGCGCTCACCGTTGCTGGTGGCAGACCAGTAGTGCGCAATTTGTTCATCGCTGCATTGGCGCTTGGCTAAACGCTGTGCCCACTCACGAGCTTGAGCCAGATATTGGTCATTCTCTGTCGTGCGGTAAAGTTCGCAACACGCCAAGAGTGCGCAGTACTCATCAATGATGTTTTCAACCCCATCATTGAGGTAGGCGAGGTTATGCTCTTTGAGGTGCCAGTAGCCATTTTCTGCCGCTTGTAAATAGTCAGCTTGTGTGAACTCGCCGTGCGTATCCAAACGCGCGGCTGCGGCAAGTGCCGCAATCGCCATGCCCCCACCTTGGCGAAAACCCGCTTGATAATCATCGGATTTATGGCCTTGTTGGGTCGCGTAGGCACAAATCTCCCGTTGTTTGGTGTCTTTGCTCCATTTGTCAAAGACGGTCATATAAAAAAATCCCTCGGAGTTTTGCATACGGCGTAGAAAATCAGCACCAAACAACGCTTCATCCTTGAGGCGAGTGCGAGAAAACGATGCAAAACCCGAGTGATGTTGTAAAACCGCTAACCCTTTGAGCATGTTCCAGACCACCAAAGGTGTTTGTTGTGGGTTCAAATAGTTAGCGTAAGAAAGGTGACTGAGATACTTGCTAACGTCACCTGAAGCGTCGTACCAGCCACCGTGCACATCGGCAGTGGTTGATGTGCTCAGCAGCGGTACTTGCTTGTCTTGTTGATCAAACTGCCCAGAGCAGCGTTGCGATTTAAAGTAGTGCAGCACATCAGAAAATGTGCGTTGCATTAATACGCCTCGCGCAATAGTAAAAGTGGCAGAATGCGTGTGTTCCAGGCGCAGATAATAGTCGCCTGGCGTCGTGAAATCGGAAAAATCGATACGATGAAATTGTCCCTGATGCCAGTTGTCGACCTTGCCGTGCCACTCAATAGCGAGCTTGGCAACGGTTTGGTGACTACGAGCGCAAACCAAAAGCACACAATCGTCCATGAGTTGTGTTTGTCCACACAGCAACACCGCCTGTTTAGGGCCTTGGGTTTCATAGCCAATGTGGTTGGTCAGTAACAGCATTCATTTTCTCCGCAGTATGGATTGAGCAAGCTCCCTACGAGAGGGAGCTGCTGGTTTTATTTTTCAAACAGATAACAACGAACAAAGTGGTTGTCAGACAACTGAGTGACTTCTGGCAAGGCTTCGCGACATTTCGCGGAAGCGTACAAACAGCGTCCTGCAAATGGGCAGCCGACAGAATTCGGAGTCCACAGTGGGATCTCGCCTTTGTTGCCTTCCAATTTTTCGTGGATCGACTTTTTCGGATCAGGTACCGCAGAGACTAACAGCTTGGTGTAAGGGTGCTGTGGATCGTGAATGATCTCATCGGTATCACCCCATTCCACCATGTGTCCTACGTACATAACGGCTAAATCTTCAGCGATGTAGCGAGCGGTCGCGATGTCGTGCGTGATGTATAGCAGAGACATTTGACGCTCAAACTTCATCTCTTCCATCAGGTTGAGTACGCCTGCACGGATTGACACATCGAGCATTGAAGTGGGTTCATCAGCCAGAACAACCTCAGCACCAACAGCAATGTTACGTGCTAAGTTAACGCGCTGACGCTGACCACCAGAAAGTTGGTGCGGATATTTCGCGGCCGTAGCTTTTGGTGGGATGAGGCCGACTTGTTCAAGCAGTTCGTAAACACGCTCTTCCAACTCTTTTTTGTTGCCCGGCGTAACCTTTTTGTGGATCAGCAGCGGGCGAGCAATGTGGTGGAAAATGGTATGGGTCGGGTTGAGTGAGCCAAACGGATCTTGCCATACCATCTGTACGCCTTCGCGGTAATGCATCAGGTCGTCACGAGAAACGATGTCCTGAATATCACGGCCTTTGTACTCGATAACCCCAGAGGTCGGCGCGTACATTTTGGCGATCATCTTGGCGGTGGTGGATTTGCCTGAGCCAGACTCACCCACCACAGATAAACCGCGACTTTTGTACATTTTGAATGATACGTCGTTGATGGCACGCATCATGGGTTGTTTGAGTGCGTTACTGTTGATGGCAAAATCTTTAACCAGATTTTTTCCCTCAACCAGTAATTCGCCATGTGGTTTGCTCATAATTGTCTCCAGAAATTCTTTGCTACTGCTTTGTCGTACGCCTTAGCGTTTTATAGTGGCGTTCGATTGCGTATAGAGATGGCAGTTAGAAAAGCGGCCATGCTCGATTTGGCGCAGTACGGTCGGTACCTTAGTACAAGCTTCATGAACTCGGTCACAGCGAGCTTGGAAACGGCAACCTTGAGGAATGTCCAACAGGTTGAGTGGGTTTCCAGGGATCCCTGTGAGTTTTGTTTTTGGTCCAGTTAATGGTGGAAAAGAACTTCCCAACCCTTTGGTATAAGGGTGGTAAGGGGTTTCCAGAATTTGTTTTGAAGGAGCCACTTCAATCAATTCACCGGAGTACATGATGCCGATACGGTCTGAGAACTCGACCATCAGTGACAAGTCATGAGTAATGAACAGAATAGAGAAACCAAACTCTTCTTTGAGTGCGTAGATCTTCTGCAGAATTTCACGCTGAACGACAACATCTAGCGCGGTCGTAGGTTCATCCATAATGATCATTTTTGGATTGAGCGCGAGCGCAATTGCAATCACCAAGCGTTGACGCATACCACCCGAGAACTGGTGCGGATAATCGTTAAGACGGCTTGGGTGAATATCCACAATTTCTAACAGCCCTTCAGCACGACGTTTGGCTTGTTCACGCGTCATATTGGTATGGCGCGTGATCACATCGCAAAATTGCTCTTCCATGGTCAGAACTGGGTTCAGCGCGTTCATCGCACTTTGAAATACCATCGACATTTCTTTCCAACGGAACGCTTGCATGCGCTCATCACTGTATTTCAGGATGTCTTCACCGTTGAAGATCACCTCGCCACCAGTGATGAACGCGGGCGGCTTATGCAGGCGCATCAGCGAGAAGGCAACGGTGGATTTACCACAGCCGGATTCACCCGCAAGGCCAAACACCTCGCCGGGGGCTAAATCAAAGCTCACATTGTTACAGGCACGGACGTCACCAGCATCGGTAATGTAGTCCACGCATAAGTTGCGGATTGAGATTAATGGCGTAGTCATGATTATTTATCTCCGCTCCAAAGTGCATTTTGTGGTGGTACGTTTGGCTCACGCGCTTTTTGGTCTTGCTTGGCAAGGTTTTTCCAACGCTTCATGCCTTTATGTGAACGCAACTGTGGGTTAGCAATTTCGTCAACCGCAAAGTTCAACAGCGCAAGGCCTGTGACCAGCAGAGTCAAAGATAAACAAGGTGCCAGCAGTTCCCACCAAGCGCCGATCAGCATCGAAGATGAAGTTTGTACGTTGTAGAGCATGATGCCCCAGCTGATAGTGTTTGGATCGCCCAAGCCTAGGAAGGAGATCGTCGCTTCCATCATGATCGCGTACATCACCGAACCGATAAAACTTGCGCCGACAATCGAAATCAGGTTTGGCAGAATCTCAATAAAGATGATGCGCCATGAAGATTCGCCTAGTACTTCTGCGGCTTTCACAAACTCTTTCTCACGCAGTGCCATGGTTTGCGAGCGAACCACCCGCGCACCCCAAGCCCAGGAGGTACAGCCAATAATCAGCGCTATGGTGAGAGGTCCCGCTTCCCCAATAAAGGCAGCTAATACGAACAGCAGTGGGTATTGCGGAATGACCAGCATGATGTTCATTGCGGCGGTGAGGAAATCGTCGATTTTCCCGCCAAAATAACCCGCAGAGACACCGATGACGGTGGCTAAGAAACAGACCGTGATACCAGCGCCGAAGCCCACAGCTAAGGATACGCGAGCACCATAAGCCACTTGTGACCACACATCACGACCCATACGTGTGGTGCCTAGTATGTGGTCAGCTTTTTTCGACATCGCTAGAGTGCGGCGATCTGTCGCTAGGTTTTCGGCAATCCAGCCATCAGGATTCGCTTTAGCCGCTTTTACGACAAAAGCGGGGTATTCGTGCGGATTACCCGTGCGCTTGTCTGGCTCATGAGAGGTAAGAAGTGGTGCGGCGACCGCGAGCAGAAAAAACAGGCCTAAGATGGTGACACCAATCATCGCCATACGGTTGCCGCGTAAGAGTTTCCAAAGTGCTTTCATGATTATTTACCTCCCTTGCGTAAGCGAGGGTCAAGAACAACGTATAACATGTCCGCCAGCAGGTTAAAGAACAGCATGAACAGCGTCATGATCAGCAGCTGACCTTGCAGAACTTGGTAGTCACGTGCGGTAATCGCGTTGAACAGTACAGTGCCTAAACCTGGGTAGTTGAAGATGATTTCGATAATCAACTGACCACCAATCGCCATACCGAGCGACATAGAAAGAGCGGTCACACTTGGCAGTAGAGCGTTACGTGCTGCGTAGTTAAATACCACGCGGTTTTCGCTCAGGCCTTTGCCTTTTGCCATGGTGATGTAATCTTCAGCGAGCAGGTTAATCATGTTGTTACGCATGTTGACCAAGAAGCCACCGATCTGCACGATCGAAGCACAGAACAGAGGAAGAACGGCGTGATAACCGACGTCTTTGATGAATGCCCAACTCGTCCAATCTGGAGTGGTACCTGCTGTGTATGCGTAGCCAGTTGGGAACCAACTTAAACCGATAGCGAAAGTGAACATGGCGAGCATGGCAATAACCACTTGTGGTACAGCCTGAATCACCAGCATTCCCGGAGTAATAAAAGTGTCGTAACGGCTGCCCCGTTTCCATGCGGCAAAAATCCCCAGCACAGAGCCGATTGAGAAAGAGATGATAACCGCCGTTCCCGCAAGGAACAGTGACCAACCAAATGCACCACCAAGCAGCTCATTCACACTTAAAGGGTAGAATTTGATTGAAGTGCCCAGCTCCCAAGTCAGGATGCTTTTGATGTACGTCAGATACTGCACATACCAAGGACCTTCAACAAAGCCAAGTAACTGTTTCATGGCTTCGATACGTTCTGGAGTAACTTGTGCGGTTGCGTGAGCAAACATCATGGTGACCGGATCACCAGGCATGGCACGCGGAATAATAAAGTTTAATGTTGCTGCGACCAGCAACGCGGCAAAATAGAACGACAATCGTCTTAAAAAGTAACCCATAACTTACACCTTACTCACCCAGTTTTGTCCTGTCTCTGGTTTCAGGTCTCGCCCCTAGCGAATTTGAGAGCGAGAAATCCCCTGACGACGAGCGCCATATGTCTGCTTAACAACATGAGGGGATTTAGATAGGCGGCGCACAGCGTGCGCCGCAAGAAATGAACGTGTATTACTTAACTGGTTTCAGATCCAGTACGTGTAGTAGACGCTCTGGGATACCAGCCCAAACGCTTGGACGGCCCTTCGGATTTTCTTCGCTCCACCAGCCAGTGAAACGAGTGGTGTTGTACTGATACATCCATGCACCAGACATTACAGGGATAGTCACTTGGTTTTCAGCAATGATCTTCTGAATACCGTGAGCGATCGCTAACTGCTCGTTCTTGTCCGCTGTTTTGTAGAAGCTGTCTAGCAAACCATCAAGCTTCTTATCGGTGAAGTAGTGCATCGCAAAGCGTGGCATACCGTCGCCAGATTGTAGAGCTGAGTTGTAGCCGCTGTTCCAGTAAGTGAATGGGTCAGCGCCGTGGAAGTAGTTGGTATACGCAACGTCGTAAGTACCTTCTAGCATCGCTTGGTTATAAACCGCGAATTCAGGAGTACGTGCTTTCGCTTTGATACCCACTTCTTGTAGCTGCTCAACCGCCAGTTGAACTGTGTTGTTAAAGTCAGTCCAGCCGTTTGGAGATTGGATCAGCAGTTCAAAAGATTTGCCTGATGGAGTTTCAACGAAACCGTCACCGTTCACATCTTTGAAGCCCGCTTTTGCCAGTAGCTTCTTAGAGCCTTCAACGTCATAAGTGTTGAAGCCTTTGTACTTTTTGTGGGTCGCTTCATCAGACCATGCTTCGAATGCGTAGCCAAGGCCAGATGCGAAGTCGTTCACAGTACCGCTGCCGTAGAAGGCGATATCAATGATGGTTTGACGATCCAGAGCCATAGAGAACGCACGACGGAAATCTACGTTATCCAGTGCTTCTTTTTTCGCAGGATCTGGGTTTTTGAAGTTCACCATGAACGCCTGAGTACCCGCTGCTGGATACCAGTAGTGGTGGTTAGGGTTCGCTGCGGCGTAAGTACGGTCGATATCTGGAACGAATGAAGAAGTCCAGTCGAGCTCAGAGTTAACGATTTTGCCCAGTAGTTGGTCGTTGTTTGCGATTTGTGGAACACGCAGACAGTCAACTTCTAGGTTAGCGGCATCCCAGTAGTTCGGGTTACGACACTGGATGTACAGTTGTGGAGTGAAAGTGTCGATCACGGTGAAAGGACCAGTACCTACTGGATTTTCGTTAGTGAAGGTGGTTGGATCTTTCACGTCTTTCCACACGTGCTCAGCAACGATAGGGATCAGAGAAATTTCATAAGGTACGTTTGAGTTTGCTTCAGACAAACGGAAACGCACTTTGTATTCGTCAACTTTCTCAACGCTGGTAACCCACTTGTTGATACCACGTTGATCAAGTTCTGGTTTCGCTTTCAGCAGGCCGAAAGAGTAAACCACGTCGTCAGCTGTGAATGCTTCACCGTCAGACCACTTAACGCCTTTGCGGATATCGAAAGTCACGCTCATCAGGTCGTCAGCCATTTTGTAGCTTTCTGCCAGACGGAAAACAGGCGTATTACCTTTCATTTCATTGAATACAACCAGAGGTTCATAGATAAAGTCGGTGGTTGTACGCAGGTTAGTCGCTAAGTACGGGTTGAAGTTACGTACCATTGTAGGGTAGAAATCTGGCACGATGGTGAGCTCACTACGTGCAAACGCTGGAGCTGAAACACTGGTTGCTGCTGCGATTACTGCGGCGGCTAGTGCTGTCTTTTTAATATTGGCAAGCATAGCTGTTCCTTACTAGTTGCTTTCATTTCACTAATGGATGGAATGTCATCAATTGATAAACACTCTCCAAGACCTACCTCATCACTTTTACCCCGTCGGAGGGTGGGGAGTCATGAGTGGCCTGTAGGCCTTTGGCAGGAGTAAGAAAACACCTAGCCAAGAAATTTATCAATTGCAATTCCCGTTAAAAACGTCAAAACCTAGATGCCCTACGTCATTAACGTCAAAATACCTTCTGATGTGTGATTTTTGTACAAAAAACGCGAAGTGATTCAACTCGCAAAACGGGTACGGTTTAGCTAGGTTTGTTAGTGTTTACTTACTTATTTGGCCTTGTTTGATAATGGCTCTTTGCCTGAGTTATATTTGCGAGATCTCGCTCACTAGCCTGATTTTACGTTAATTTAATCGATTAAATTAAATCTGGCGAATTGTTGTGACTCCCTTCGCAATCTCAAACAAAGGCTGACTGAATCAGGAATTTGCTGCCCTTTCTTACCGTTTTATCCCGACTTTTTGAATACAAGAAGAGGGGAGTAATATGCTTTTTTTATCTCTTGAATCAAGTCTGAGTGTGTCACTCTAGTGCTCAATATGAAGGGACGAATTCCTCTGCGATTGGAAGCTGCGTGGTATTGGTTTTGTTGCTTCACCCCTATCACATAGTTTGCCTAGGCTCATGGGATTCACTGACTTGCCACCTACCTGCAACTCCAAGTTGTTTGGGTATAGTGCATCTAGAATGGTTTATCTGTGCTCATGGAGATAAATTCAGTTGTTGCCTAGCGGCAATTCAAGTTGCTTGGGTATGTCACTTCAAGACCCTGATTAACCGAGTTGGGAAAGCGTTTTGTTATGGACATAAAAAAACCACCCTGCGGTGGTTTTTATGGCTCGCTTGCGGATTGCTTTATTCACTGGTCAGGAGTTTTTGCAATTTATCGCGCTGCATTTCGATGTGAGTGCGTTCAGGGCCTGCTTCTTTGCAATGCTCAAGAATGTAGTCGAGCGAGTTCAGTACGGTTCGCCAACGCGGTGTTTTAGGCAGTGTCTCAATTCGTAAGTATTTGTCTAGGGTACGAGTTTGTAGGGTGCTGCGGTCAAGATAAACGCGCCACAAGCCACTTTGTTCGGCAAACGTGAACTTGCTTTGCCCTGAGACTCGTTCCCAATAGTTCAAGGCACTGGTCATGGCTTCGACTAACACGGCACGCATCAAATCTTGTTTCGATTGATACTCGCCCGAGGCTTTATCTGCAAGACGAGTAAACTCACCACCCAGTTCCTTGAGTTTTTGCAGCTTGTCTTTATCGCCTTCGAAGGCATAGCTAGACAGGGCTTCTACCGCGGTTTCGAGGTTATGAATCCGCGCGGCATTGACGCTGCCGCCGACATTAAAAATGTACATCGCTTGTAAGCCAGAACCTTGCGGCAAGCGAAGGACATCGGCAGAGAGGTGCTGGCGCACATCATCTACGTAAACATCAATATTGCCGCAGTAATGCTCTTGCTCAATATTCAAGAATTTAGGAGCAATCAGTTCTTCGGCGTTGGAGCGTTTGAGCTGCTCAGGGGTACGTCTAAATAAACGTGCTGCCGCTTCGTTAGCAAAACGTACTTTATTGCCCTCTTTAACGCACAAAATCGCTTCTGGCGCAGATTCTAACTGTTCCAATAATCGGCCTTGGGTTTCCAATAGGCTCGCTTCTACCATAGCGCGATGTTTCAACTCTTTTTGCAGTTGGGCATTCTCAATGCGGCGCAGTTCGGCTTTGCTCGCCGTGAGGTGAGCGACAATGCGCGCGGCCAGCTCTTGTTTGTTGAATGGTTTGGATAAGTAGTCATTGGCTCCAGCTTCAAACCCTCGTACCCGGTCATCAGACTGGTTGAGAGCCGTCAGCATAATAATAGGCAGTTCAGCGTGGTCGTAAGTTTGTCGAAGTTTTTCACACACTTGATAACCGCTCATGCCTGGCATCATGATGTCGAGTAACACCAATTCAGGTTTTTCACGTTTAATTGCTTCAAGTACTTGATGGCCATCTTGCGCGGTATGTACGCGATAACCTTCAAGACGTAAAAAGCTGTCCAGCACACGCAGGTTGACTGGTTCATCATCGGCGACCAACAGAAGTGGGCCATGTTCATTTTCGGGTAAGTTGCTTTGCTCGGGCAGTTCAGAATCCAACACTTCCGGTGCTTGGAAGTGGGGGAGTTCGGTCAAGCGCGCTTGAGCAATCTCTTCTTCGCTCGCCAGAGGCAGCGTGAAGCTAAAGGTAGTGCCAACCATCGGCTGACTACTTACGTAGAGAGTGCCGTGCATCAATTCGATTAACTGACGACTGATGGAAAGCCCGAGTCCTGCGCCTTGGCGATAGCGACTCGCATCATGGCCCGCTTGAATCAATGGCTCAAAGATGTGCTCCAGTTGTTCTGCCGGAATCCCTTGACCTGTATCCACCACCTGCACGCGCACTTTATCGTCAATATAGGTTGCGGAGATAACAATTTTGCCTTCGGAAGTGTACTTAATGGCATTGCCGATCAAGTTATACAGGACTTGCTCTAAGCGTTGAGGATCCGCAGAAACCCAGACCGGTTGTTCTGAGACTTGATTAATAATGCGCAGCGTTTTCTTGCCAAGTAAATGGTGAGAAAGCTCCAAGACTAAGCGCGTAGCGCTCGATAAATCGACGGCACACCTTTGAATATCCAGCGCGCCATAGCGCATTTTGTGGTAATCGAGTAGATCATCAACCAGAGTCGCCAAGCGCTGCCCACTGCTGATAATGATGTCGAGTTGATACTTGTGCGCTGCTGAAATCGGGCCATTTGCCCCCGAGATCAGGGCTTCGGCAATACCAATCATGCCATGCAATGGGGTGCGTAATTCATGTGATGTGGTCGCGAGGAACTCATCTTTTAGCTTATTCGCTAGCTGTAACTCATCGTTTTGCTTACGAATGATCAGTAAGTTGCTCTCTAACTCTTTATTTTGCGATTTGATCAGCGATATTTTTTCGCGAATGGAACGCTGCATACGCTCAAAACTGACCGCCAAGCGGCCAATTTCATCTTTGCGTTCGGTATTGATCATGGCTTCATCAAGATCGCCTGCCGAAACACGTTCGGCTGCCCATGTCAGCTTCAAAAGCGGTGAGGTAATGAAATTGGAAAGGTAATGCGAGGCGATGACCACTAAGACGATAGCCGTCAACATCGCAAAAACAAACAGTTTCTCTAACTGACGAACGCGAGCAAACGCTTCTTTCTCTGGCAGTTCAACCACCAGAGCCCAATGGATATTTTTCAAATTGATCGGTGCGTAGGCCGCGATGATCTGTTCACCATCGGTATTGGTGTAAGTGCCTACGGCGCGTTTGCCCGATAAGGCTAAATCGACCACAGCTTTACTTTTTTCAACCGCAATTTCGGCGGAAGTTAAGGTTCTTGAGCGGTGATCTTGTCCCACTAGAATGGTTTGCATCGAAGGATTGCTACTGCCTTCTGCGATGAGTTTGGTGATCGCATTGCTTGGTAAGCGGAACATCGCGTAACTATGCAAGTAGCCTTGCTGAATAATCGGTGCGCCAAGCCAAGCGTATTGTTTACCATCCTCTTGTACGAAATCAGAAATCACGACAGGGGTGAAATCTTCGTTGGTTTTGCGCTGTTCATTGACCGTTTGTTCTAAACGCTTGAAGGTATGGCCTAGATTGGTGTCTTGGTATTTGCCCGTTAATAAGTTGGTGCCAAAATTGTCGTATTTATAAATCGAATAAACGACGTTGCCATCAATATCGACCAATAAAATGTCATCAAAGTCCGACCGTTTCAGCAGTTCTAAGTAAGCCCAGTGGTAGCGTTTATGCAGCAGTCGATAGCGTTCACTGCCCACGTAGCTGCTTGATTGGGGGAGCACCGAGGTTTTTATTTGGTCACCCGATCCGGTGATATAGCGCTGCTGAGCATGTTCACGAGCCGCTTCAATACTGACGTCTAAACGCTGGAAAGCATTCACCAGACCATAAAAACGCCCGCCACTGGCATAAGCCAGCTCGGAGCGAACAAAACCCATCACTTCCGACTCTTTGGCCATCATGTAGTCGATGACCTGTTGCTGTTTATTATCCCGAACAGAAACGAGGTAAGAAGTGCTCTGCTGCTCCAGATCTTTACTGTGTGAATGTAGGAAAAACAACGCAGTAATGGTCAAAGGAATAATGCTGAGGGCCAAAAACGCAGCCATCAAGGTATTTTGCAGGCGTTTGAATTTTTGTTTTCGATAGAACCTAAACATAATTAAGGTGTTACTTTCGGTGAAACTCTGCGGCGATCGCCAAGCATGAGTGGGTGATAGACAAGAAAAACCTAAAGTAACGAAATTAACGAGTTTTTTTACTTTGACAAGTAAGTCCAAGCTAAAGCGTGGGCATAGACGCAAAAAACGTGAGGAGAATGCCGCTTTTGAGGCTGATTTACGTTAAAAGCGGCAAAATGTAACGAGTTATTTTTTTGCGTGATAGATGGCAAATTTATTGGTTTTAGCGGCGATATCGCAGTGACCAAACGCTTGCTCAAGAATTGGCGGATATTTCAAAAAGCTGTTTGCCACCACCCAGATGGAGCCTCCCGAAGCAAGATGATCTACAGATTCGGCAAGAAGACGCTCTGTGGCGCTATAGCTGGTCTCCAATCCCGAATGGAATGGTGGATTGGTCACAATATAGTTGTAGTGATGCCCGGTGTCGGAAAACATATCGGATGGATAAACGTGGCCGTGCAGTTGGTTAGCCACTAGGGTTTCTTGGCTAGAGCGAATCGCCAGAGCGCTGATGTCTGTCATCTCTAACTCAATATGAGGGTTGAGTTTTGCCATCACACAGCCCAAAACACCGGCACCACTGCCAATATCGATTACCTTACCACTCAGGGGGGGTAAGGTATCGAGCAGTAAGCGACTTCCCAGATCAAATTCGCCATGGCTAAAAACTCCCGGTAAGCTGCGGATCGTCAGCTCATGACCTTGATAGTCTACCGCGTAAGATTTAAACCATTGCTCAATATCAAAAGCGGCTGGAGTATGAACACAGTGTCCCCAATAAAATGAGCAGCGGCGTGCAGAGTCGTATTTGTGGATTGGGCCATAAGCGGCGAACATTTTTTCAATGCTCTTCACCCCAGAGCGGTTTTCACCGACCACCACAATTTCAGTGCCTGTACCGAGCTTTGCCAGCAGCATCGCGAGTAAGTATTCCGCTTCTTGCTTGGCTTTAGGCCAGTAAAGCAAAATCAGATCAGCATTGAGATCTGCTGTTAATTGCTCACCAAAGTAGCGAGTAATCTCAGGGTAAGCTTTGAGCTGAGAGTAGTAGCCGTAGTGCGTGGTAAACACCGAAACGGAAGCGCAATATTGACGAAGTTCGATAGGAAAACGATCTTCAACTTCGCCCGCGACCAACACATGCTTATCAGCAAAATAGTCGAGTTGACGAAGGGCGATTTCACTCGGGGCAGTATAAGGTTGCATGACACGCTCTACTCAAGAAAAGGGGGCAGATTTTCGCACACTCTGCCCCTTGAATGAAACCCTAACTTGGACTTAGCTTCGGTCTTGCTGATCTAAAAAGCTGCGAAACTCTTCTTCGTAGATATTAAACAGCACCATGGTGATGGCAAAAATCAGCGGGCCATAAATTAAGCCAATTAAACCAAACAACTGAATACCGCCGAGCAGGGAGAAGAAAATCATCAAGGTATTCATCCCTGCACTGCCTTGCATTAAGAAGGGGCGGAGTAAGTTATCAATCGAGCCCACAACCGCAACACTCCAAATGGCGAGGAAAATCGCCCAAGTCGTATCACCGGTTAAAAATAGATAGAGTGTCGCAGGGATCCAAATTAACGCAGTACCGACGACGGGGATAAAGGACGCAAAGCCCATCATGGTTCCCCAAAACAGTCCCGGGAAACCCGCCAGCCACATGCCAATTCCGCCTGCCACACCTTGCGCGATGGCGGTTAAAAAAGAGCCCATCACCGCTGATTTGGAGACATTTTCTATCTCGCTGAGCAGGCGATCTTCTTGGCTGCGAGAGAGGGGCAGAATATGGCGAATCGCACTGATGATTTTGTCGTGATCGCGCAGTAGGAAGAACAGCACAAACAGCATCAGGAAAAAATGCATCACGAAGCTGGTGGCATCCCCGAGAATTTTTGCGCTAATACTGACTAAATTACTGCCGAATGTGGTTGCAAACTGACCAATGCGTTGTGCGATTTGTTGGGGGCTGATCTCTTCAAAAGGCAGATAGTGATTGGCTAAGCTGAGCCCTTTGACCACCCAAGGATGGTTAAAGAGAGCCTGAATTCCGCCTTGTGTAACCCATGCGTAGAGGTTTTGTGAGAACTTAGAGCCTTGTTGAACGATGGCCCCAAAAATAAACAGTAGGGGAATAACGATGATAACGGTTAGCACAACACAAGATAAAAAGGCCGCTAAATTGTTGTGTGAAGGCAGTTTCTTTTCAAACCAATCATGGATTGGAAACATTAAGAGCGAAATGATGAAGGCCATTATTATCGAGTTGATGTAAGGCTCGACCAACCAGTAACACGCGAGTGCAGAAGCGAGCAGCGCCACAACTAATACGCGATGACTGGATGCTAATTTGATTTTTTCTGACACAGGAGTTGTCCACCTAAAGGAATTTGAAGCGTTATAATGACGCCAATTCAGCTGCTTAGCAATCCGGAGGTCGAGATGGGCTGTTGTGATAAAAATGAATGTTGTGACAAGAAAGCGAAACGTAGACCGATTCCGTGGTTTGGCGTAGTGATTTGTGCTCTCGTGCTACTGAGTCTCTATTATTGGCAATAGATCTGCACTCAATGAAAAAGGCAGCCGAGGCTGCCTTCGCAAAGTGGTGACCCACAGTAGGTTACGCTTTCGCTTCCGCTGCCAAAATCGCAAAGCTACGATCTGCGGCTTCCAACGTGGCTTCAATCTCTTTTGAACCGTGCGCCAGTGAGGTAAAGCTTGCTTCAAAGGCAGAGGGGGCGAGATAAACGCCGTGTTGCAGCATCAGATGGAAGAAACGTTTGAAACGCTCTACATCGCAACGGGCGACATCTTCATAGCAAGTCACTGTCTCTTGTTCGGTAAAGAAGAAACCGAACATGCCGCCAACTTGGTGTACTAAAAGTGGAATACCATGTTGATCGGCCAGAGATTTAAAGCCATCAGCCAGTTGCTTGGTTTTGGCGGCTAAGCGCTTTTCATTGCCTTCTTCACGCAGTAGATTCAGACAGGCATAGCCCGCTGCCATCGCGATTGGGTTGCCTGATAGTGTACCAGCTTGGTAAACCGGGCCTGTTGGGGCAATGTATTGCATCACTTCACGGCGACCACCAAAAGCGCCGACTGGCATACCGCCACCGATCACTTTACCAAGTGTCGTCAAATCGGGTTTGATGTTGTAGTGCGCTTGAGCGCCGCCCAATGCGACACGAAAACCAGTCATCACTTCATCGAAAATCAGTAATGCACCTTCTTGGTCACAAATTTCACGCAGCCCTTCGTGGAAGCCTTCCACTGGTGGGATACAGTTCATATTGCCAGCTACGGGTTCAACGATAATGCAGGCGATTTCACCTTGATTGGCCGCAAACAGCTCACGCACTGAGTCTAGATCGTTAAAACGAGCAGTTAAGGTGTGCTTGGCAAAATCAGCAGGAACGCCGGGTGAACTTGGTTGGCCTAGAGTCAAAGCCCCAGATCCCGCTTTAACGAGTAAGCTGTCGGCATGACCATGGTAACAGCCTTCAAACTTGATGATTTTGTCACGGCCTGTATAACCACGCGCAAGACGAATCGCACTCATCGTCGCTTCAGTGCCCGAGTTCACCATCCGCAATTGTTCCATTGAAGGAACGAGCTCAGAGACCAACTCTGCCATGGTAATTTCCATCTCGGTGGGTGCACCGAAACTTAAACCGCGTTGTGCTGCTTGAATCACCGCTTCACGAATTACCGCATGGTTGTGGCCGAGAATCATTGGTCCCCATGATCCCACGTAGTCAATGTATGCTTTACCATCGGCATCAAAAATCAGCGCGCCATCGGCACGATCAATGAAAATCGGTGAACCACCCACTCCGTTAAAGGCTCTAACAGGAGAGTTAACTCCACCCGGAATCGTGGTTTGCGCCTTTTGATACAACTCGGCTGATTTGGTCATGCTAGTTTCCTCTTATGATGAATCGGACCAATTTTGGGGCGCATTGTACGCCTATGCTCCAGTGGGTGAAATGTTTTCGCTACATTTTGATCGATTTTCCCTATCTGCATCCGCAAAATAGCGAGCAAGAAAGCGAATTTATCCGCCAAGTTGATTCGGATTAAGGCTAATACTTGAACGGCCAACTCAGGTATTAGATAATCGCCGCCATTATCATTATTAGATCGGCAGCACATCGGATTTTGCGGTGTTGTTGTATTTTCCACGACTGAGAGAGGTCATCGTGAGCGAAGTTAATGTTCCATTATCCTTTTCTGATGCGGCAGCAAAACGTGTTAAAGCGTTGATCGCAGAAGAAGAAAATCCATCGTTAATGTTGCGTGTTTACATCACTGGTGGTGGTTGTAGCGGCTTCCAATATGGCTTTACTTTCGATGAAACCGTCAACGAAGGTGACACCAAAATTGAGAATAGCGGCGTCATTTTGGTGGTTGATCCTATGAGTCTGCAATATTTGATCGGCGGAGTGGTCGATTATACCGAAGGTCTCGAAGGCTCAAGATTCTTCGTTAACAACCCCAATGCAACGACCACGTGTGGTTGCGGCGCATCATTTAGCGTCTAATCCTGAGATTTTTCAGGAAAATAAGGCCAGTCGATAAACTCGATTGGCCGACGCTGCGTATTAGGATGTCACGCAGCGATAACAATAAGGAATAGTTATGTTTCCGCTCAAAACTTCTTCACGTCAAGCGCGCGACTACTTTCTGCATCAACCTTGGCTGATTTCTTTTTCCTTCATTATTCTGTTAGCACTCTGGTTAGGCTTAGGCGATTCCAACGCCGAAGAGCCGCAAACGGCGATGGAAATACAAGTCCCTTTAGCCAAAGTCGGTTATCAAACGTTTAGCGCAACTCAAACCGATAAAGTTATCGAGCTGTACGGACGCACTGCGCCGGATCGGCAGGCTAAAATTGGTGCTGAAATTGCTGGGCGGATCGCCGAGGTGAAGATTGCGAAAGGGCAAATGGTCACCAAAAACCAGATAATCGCCTTGATTGATAAAGGCGATCTGGATGCCCAGTTAGAGCGAGCGAAAGCGCAGCTCAAAGTGCGACAACAAGAGTTTAATGCGGCTAGTGCACTGAAAAATAAAGGCTTACAAGGCGAAGTTGCTTTTACCAATGCTGCTGCTGCTCTCACAGATGCACAATCCTCGCTCAGTACTGTGCAACGTTTACTGGATAATACCCAAGTTCGCGCCCCCTTTGATGGTGTCGTGGAGACTTTACCTATCGAAAAAGGCGATTTTGTTGGGATTGGCGATCCGGTTGCCTCCATTATCGATCTGCACAAATTGGTGATAGAGGCTGATGTCAGTGAGCGACACATTCAACATGTACAGCTTGAACAAGCGGCGCGGATCCGCTTTATCGATGGCACGCAAACACAAGGTAAAGTCCGCTATATTTCAAGGCTCTCATCGCCTGCAACCAATACCTTTGCCATTGAAGTTGAGGTCGATAACCCACAACAAGCCATTCCTGCAGGGGTAAGCGCAGAAGTTGAGTTGAGCCTAATGTCTCAAGCCGCGATCAAAATCACCCCCGCCATGCTCGCGCTCGATGAAGAGGGCAACCTTGGCGTGAAAACGTTGCAAGGTGAACACGTCAAGTTTGTGCCAATCCAACTGGTGAAAGCAGAACAAGATGGCGTCTGGTTAACCGGACTTGGCGAGCAAGTGGATATTATTACCCGTGGACAAGGATTTGTTCGCGATGGAGATAAGGTTCTCGCCACTCAACTCAGCGCAACCCACTAGGAGCCGCACCATGTTCACTCTGATTGATGCGGCGCTGTCTCGTACGCGCACCATGTTGACCTTACTGGTGTTCATTTTGGTTGCGGGTGTGGCGACTTACCTGACCATTCCCAAAGAATCGAGCCCCGATGTCACCATTCCTATCATCTACGTTTCGGTGAGCCACCAAGGTATTTCTCCCAGTGATGCGGAAAGATTGATTGTTCGTCCTCTTGAGCAGGAAATGCGCTCGATTGAAGGGGTGAAAGAGATGACGGCCACCGCGTCAGAAGGGCATGCTTCTGTTGTGCTGGAATTCAATGTAGGCGTCGATTTAGCCAAAGCGATGGCCGATGTGCGTGATGCGGTCGATTTGGCTAAACCCAAATTACCGGCGGACAGTGATGAGCCGACGGTGAATGAAGTGACGCTGGCGGCGGAACAGCCTGTTTTATCTGTTGTGCTCTACGGTACAGTACCGGAGCGAACGACAGTTCTGATAGCCCGTCAATTACGCGATAAATTGGAAAGCTTTCGACAGATCTTGTCTGTTGATATCGCAGGGGATCGTGAAGAGATTGTGGAAATCATCGTTGATCCACTGCTTATGGAGAGCTATGGACTGGATCAAAGCGACATCTACAATCTGATTGCACTCAATAACCGAGTGGTCGCCGCCGGATTTGTCGATACCGGTTATGGCCGCTTTTCGGTCAAAGTGCCTTCCGTGTTTGAATCACTGAAGGATGTACTAGAGCTGCCGATTAAAGTCGAAGGTAAGCAAGTGATTACGTTCGGTGATGTGGCTACAGTACGCAAATCTTTCCGTGATCCTGAGAGCTTCGCTCGCTTAGATGGTAAACCCGCCATTGTTTTGGATATCAAAAAACGTTCTGGTGAGAACATTATTGAAACCGTTGAGCTAGTCAAAGCGGTGTTAGGCGAAGCTCAAGCTCGTGATGATTGGCCTAATAATTTATTGGTGAAAACGATTTGGGATGAGTCGGAAGATGTCAAACTCATGCTCAATGATCTACAAAACAATATTCTGTCCGCCATCATTCTCGTAGTGGTGGTTATCATTGCGATTCTGGGCGTACGCACTTCGCTATTGGTTGGGGTTTCGATTCCTGGATCTTTTTTGACTGGGTTATTGGTACTGGCCGTTTTCGGTCTGACGGTCAATATCGTTGTGCTGTTTGCTCTTATCATGGCTGTTGGCATGCTGGTGGATGGCGCAATCGTGGTGACTGAATTTGCGGATCGACGTATGCAAGAGGGAATGCATCGAAGTGAAGCCTATCGTGATGCGGCGAAACGTATGGCTTGGCCAATCACCGCCTCTACCGCGACCACGTTGGCCGCTTTTGCCCCACTGCTGTTTTGGCCAGATGTCACTGGCGAATTCATGAAATACCTTCCGCTGACTTTAATGGCGACGCTCACTGCCTCTTTAGTGATGGCGTTGCTCTTTGTTCCGGTATTGGGAAGTTTGTTTGGTCGTCCGCAGAAAGTGACCCAAGCCAATCAAGCGCGGATGGTGGCGCTGCACAATGGTGATTTTTCACAAGCGACGGGGATCACCAAAGCCTATTACAGCACGCTTGCCATAGCGATTCGCCACCCGATCAAAATTTTGTGCGGTGCGCTGCTGATGTCTGCGGCGATTGCGTTTGCTTATGGCAAAGCAGGGTTAGGTGCAGAGTTTTTTCCTGAAGTTGATCCGCCCTTTTTCTCGGTCAAAGTGCGCTCTTATGGCGATCTGTCGCTGAATGAAAAAGATCGTATCATGAGTGATATTGAACAGGTGATGTTAGGCCACGATGAGTTTGAAAGTGTCTATACCCGTACGGGGGGCGATGATGAAATCGGCGTCGTACAGATAACCCCCGTTGATTGGCAATATCGTCGCAGTGTTAAAGCGATTATTGAGGAACTGGAGCAAGTCACCGATACCTTCCCAGGGGTTGAAATCGAATACAAATTTCCAGACGCAGGGCCCCCTGTTGAGCATGATCTGGAGATTGAAATTTCAGCTCGCGTTGCTGACGATCTCGATAAAGCCGCTCAGCAAGTGAGGTTATGGGCAGAGGCCAATCCGGCACTGACCAATTTAAGCGATAATGGCAGCAAGCCGGGGATTGATTGGAAAATTGATATTCGACGTGATGATGCATCACGTTTTGCGGCCGATGCTACTTTGGTGGGCAATACCGTACAGTTTGTGACAAATGGCCTCAAAATTGGCGATTATCTTCCCGATGACAGCGATGAAGAAGTCGATATTTTGGTACGTTATCCGAGTGAATATCGCGATATTGGACGTTTTGACCAACTACGCGTAAAAACCGCGCAAGGTTTAGTGCCACTCACTAATTTTGCGCAAATTATTCCAGAGCAAAAGCAGGATACGATTCATCGGGTGGATGGTCGACGGGTAATTAGCGTGATGGCCGATCTCAAGGAAGGGTACAACCTAGCGCTAGAACTCCCAGCCATTGAACAGGCACTACGTGAGCTCAATTTACCGAGTAGTGTGGAGTTTCGTATCCGTGGTCAAAACGAGGAGCAAGAGCATTCTGCGGTTTTCCTCGAAAAAGCGTTTATGGTTGCACTCGCGGCGATGGCGATCATTTTGATCACCCAGTTCAATAGTTTCTATCAAGCCTTCCTGATTTTGACCGCGGTGATTTTCTCTACCGTAGGGGTTTTTGCTGGATTGCTGATTTTCCAAAAACCGTTTGGCATCATCATGTCTGGCATCGGGGTGATTGCTCTGGCAGGGATTGTGGTGAACAACAATATCGTATTGATTGATACCTATAATCAATTGCTTAAGCGTGGTTTGAGCCGAGAAGAAGCGATACTGCGCACGGGAGTGCAGCGTTTGCGCCCAGTGCTGCTGACGACGGTGACGACGATTTTAGGTTTGCTGCCCATGGTGCTTGAGATGAATATCGACATCATCAATCAGAAAATTGAGTTTGGAGCACCGAGTACCCAGTGGTGGTCACAGTTGGCGACGGCGGTGGCCGGAGGATTAGCCTTTGCTACGGTACTGACCTTAGTGCTTACCCCTTGCTTGCTCATGTTAGGGCGGCGTAGAAAAGGGGTAAGTGAAGACGAAGCTCCTCAAGATGCGCAGAGTTAAATATGTCATAGCGACAGAGTGAATGTTGATAAAAGTTAGGCCAGCAATTGCTGGCCTAACTTTTTGTCCGCCACGAGATGATTATTGATTGGCATACAGTAACTGGCTGTAACGCTCAAGCTTTTCCATTCGTTGCTTCGCATTCGCAATAAAGGTCTCTTTTGCTTTACCAGTCAGTGACTGTGCTTGTGGTAATTCAACCGTGCGTGGGTTTTTGTGGATGCCATTAACCAAGAATTCATAGTGTAAGTGAGGGCCGGTAACTCGTCCTGTGCCCCCCAATGTACCAATAGTCTGGCCTTGTTTTACTCGCTCTCCGGTTTTAACTAGGCGGCGCTGTAAATGTAGGTACTTGGTAATGTAGGTATTGCTATGGCGAATGTAGACATAGTTACCATTAAATTGGTTATAGCTGGATTTCTCAACCACACCATCACCCGCAGCCCAAATCGGTGTTCCTACTGGTGCCACATAGTCAGTACCACGGTGAGCTTTAATTTGCCCGGTCACTGGATGGAGTCGGCGAGGATTAAAGTTAGAAGAGACGCGACGAAAATCGAGCGGCGAACGCAAGAAGGCCTTTTTCATCGCACGGCCATTCTGATCGTAATAGTTACCTGTATTGTCATCCAAAATCGCAGTAAAGGTTGAACCTTGGTTGATAAAAGTGGCAGCAATAATATTACCGCGACCAATCACAGAGCCTTCGACGATTTTTTCTTGGTAGAGCAATTTGAATTGATCGCCTTCGCGAATATCGAGCGCGAAGTCGATATCCCAGCCAAACATATTGGCTAACTCAATGATCTGGTTAGCACTTAACCCTGCGGTGACACCCGCATTCCAGAAATTAGAGGTGATTTTGGCTTCGGCATAATTGAGTTGGAAGGTGACTTCTTTCTTATCAAACTCAGAGGTAAAACCAGAATCTGAACGGGTTACCACAAAGGTTTCATAAGGGCTAATGGTGCGTTTTAATTGAACTAATTGATTATCTTTGTCAAAGCCAAATTTCAGCTCGTCTTTAGGCATTAACTTCGACAGTTGATTGTTGATATCGCTATTGCTTGAGGTCAATTCGTAGAGCACGCGTGATGAGAGTCCTGCTCGCTGGAAGAGTAAGGCGGCACTCTCACCGTTGGCAACTTGGTAGGTTTCCCAGCGCAGCATAACAGAGGGCGGAGCGATCACTTCTTCCTCTGGTGTGGAGACCAGTTGGTTATCGAGAGTGACGGGATAGTGGCGTCCTACTTCTCGCTGAGCATCCGGTTTACGTAAATCTTCAGAATTGGGCAGAAAAAAAATGGCGAAGACAATAATGGCGCTAAACGCGGTGATTAACACTCGATGCAGCCAAGGAAGACGATTGAAAAGAGAAAGCATGTTCAGTTCAAATTCATTTAATTATTAACAAAATCGCTGTCGGGTAGTCTAACTGGTTTCAAAATGCATCGCTATTCAAGTAATATGTCCCACTATCATATTTTTGCCAAATCTGTGGGAGTGAACAAGAATGGCGAGTATTGAAGCCGCTTTAGCCGAGATTAAACGTGGTGTTGAAGAGCTGATCCCCGAAGAAGAGCTCATTGCCAAACTCAAAGAAAATCGTCCGCTACGAATTAAGTTGGGGGCGGATCCAACGGCTCCGGATATCCATCTAGGCCACACGGTAATCCTCAATAAGCTTCGTACTTTCCAGGATTTAGGTCATGACGTGACATTTTTGATTGGTGACTTTACTGGAATGGTGGGGGATCCAACAGGAAAAAACACCACACGCCCACCTTTGACGCGCGAAGATGTATTGCGTAACGCGGAAACGTACAAGCAGCAAGTGTTCAAGATCCTCGATCCTGCCAAAACCAAGATCCAATTTAACTCAGAGTGGTTGTCAAAACTGGGAGCGGAAGGGATGATCCGTCTGGCTTCAAACCAGACCGTCGCTCGTATGTTAGAACGTGATGACTTTAAAAAGCGTTACAACAATGGTCAGCCGATTGCGATTCACGAGTTTATGTACCCATTGCTACAAGGCTACGACTCTGTTGCGATGGAGACGGATGTTGAGCTAGGCGGTACTGACCAGAAGTTTAACTTGCTGATGGGGCGTGAGCTACAAAAAGCCAACGGCCAAAAACCACAAGTGGTATTGATGATGCCTCTGCTGGTGGGATTGGATGGCGAGAAGAAAATGTCCAAATCAGCGCATAACTATATTGGTGTGAGCGAAGCGCCGAGCGAAATGTTCGGTAAAATCATGTCAATTTCTGATGATTTGATGTGGAGCTACTACGAGCTGCTCTCTTTCCGTCCGTTAGAAGAAGTGGCCCAATTCAAAGCAGAGGTTGCTAATGGTGCTAACCCGCGTGATATCAAGATTTTGCTAGCAAAAGAGATCATCGCTCGTTTCCATTCTCAAGCCGACGCTGACGCAGCAGAACAAGAGTTCATCAACCGTTTCCAAAAAGGGGCGATGCCTGAGGAAATGCCAGAGTTTGAATTCGAGTCTGGAATCGCTATCTCCAATCTGCTTAAAGAGGCGGGACTTGTGGCTTCTACTTCTGATGCACTGCGCATGATTAAACAAGGTGCGGTGAAGCTTGATGGCGAGAAGTTAGAAGATGCGAAGCTGATTCCTGCTTGTGGTACATCGGTTTACCAAGTGGGTAAGCGTAAGTTCGCTCGAGTGGCCATCAAGTAATGGTTTTCAAACCTGAGCTAAAAATAAATAAAAAGCGCCAAACGGCGCTTTTTATTTTTCAGGTAGCCTAGTTTGGCTTAGATGCCAAACGATTAAACTGAATAAGCTCTTGATAGAGCTGAGTTTCAAACTGGATAATCGGCGGCTCAACCGCTACCTCAGGATTGGATCTCGGAGGGAAATAGTCGGTGACGAATTGAACAAACAGAGTCTTAGGGCGCTGATTTTCGTCCATCACAAAGCCCGCCATATTGTAAGTGCCATAAAGTGAACCACTTTTCGCTTTAATTTGGCCACTGATTTGCGGCGCACGCATACTGCGTCGATATTGCAAAGTGCCCGATTCTCCCGCTGAAGGCAGCATAGCAATTAAACCAAGCTCAGCTTCGTGCTGATAAAGGTAGCGAAGAGTTTCCAGCATCACTTGTGGACGCATCCGGTTATTACGTGAAAGGCCAGAGCCATCGGCGAGCTGAGTATCTTCTAATGAAATGCCCGTGCGCGAGTAAAAAATCTGTTTAATGGCTTGTGTTCCGTTGGTAAAGCTACCGGGTTGAGAGTAAAAACGGTGTCCCAAGGCTTTGGTCAAGGTATCGGCGATCAGGTTGTCGGACTCTTGCAACATGGTTTTCAGTAACACAGGCAGCGGCTGGGAGTGATGAGAAGCGATTTTCTGCGCTTGTTTGGTATTTGCTTTACCGACTTTTATCTTCCCTTTGAGCTCGATGTTTAGCTGGCTGAGGAGACGATAGACCACTCGCTGGGTGTAGATCCCAGTATCTTGCACCGCAAATTTTAGTGGTAAGGGTTTGTCTCGTAGGGCTAAACAGCCATCCAGCGTATAGTGATTCTCAGGCGTTGCCGTCAGTTCTAAGTCACACAGTAAACTCTCTTGTTCGCTCTGTGTCACGCTGATGGCTTGCGACTGAACATGCACAGGGTAGTGCTCTGGTACATAAACGCGCGTTTTACCTTGTGGTTCGGTATAAATAGACGCCTGGATACAGTTAGCATCGAGGTTGATGGCACTGGCTGGGGCGCTATAGCAGACGCCTAAAATATCCCATGGCCAGCCTACCGCACGCTCATATCCACTAAATACACTATTATCCAGCCACAAATCGCCCTCAATCCTACCGCCACTTTGCGCTTTCATCGCTTTGAGCAATGTCGTTAAATCTGCGGTGGTCAGGGTGGGGTCGCCTGAAAAGCGAATGATCCAATCTTGCCCTGAACGCATTAAATCAGTGTGAAAGCGAAACTTATCACCCAGTTCTAATTTTGCGGCGAGTGCCGTCAAAATCTTCTGGGTGCTAGCGGGGGGATAGTACAGATGAGTATTGAGTTCGAGAGTGTTCTGCTGTAATGCGACATCTTCAATCAATAGGCTATAACGTGCCCCTTGAGGAAGTTTAGTCGTTGCGGCAGTCAATGGTGTTTGTGCGTAAATCGGAGAGGCTATTAGAAAACCGCTAATAGAGAGTAACCAAACAGGTATGAAGCGAAAAAGCATAGCAATAACATCCACCAAGAAACGTTGCTGCAGTATAACGAGATAGAAAAACGCCTGCTAGTGAGCAGGCGTTTGGCGTGTGACCTGAAGTCAACAATTAGAAGTCGTAACGTAGACCGATAGCCAGTTCGTCTTCTGATGCTACTTTTTTACCAACTTTGTCTGAATCTAGCAGATTGAACTGGTAAGAGATGTAAGAGCGGAAGTTTGGCTTGAAGTAGTAAGTTGCGTCGATAGCAAAATTATCTGCTGAAGTTTCTTTCGCTGTTTCTGCATTGTTGTATGTCGCAGTAAACGCAGCTTGACCTAGTTTGTAACCAGCAGCTAGCTCGTAGCCAGTGTAGTCAACGTCTTTCGCTAGCTCACCGTCAGTGAACAGTCCTGCGAAGTACAGGTTTTCCATGCGGTAAGAAGCGGCTAGCATGTATTCGTTTTGATCGTCTTGATCTGCGTAGCCAGCACCTACGTTAAAGCCAGTGTCACCGAAAGTGTAGATAGCAGACAGAGAGTAACCATCTTCACCGTTGTCAGAGTACTTGGCAGCGTTTGTTTCAGTTACAACATTACCCATTGCGTCAACAGCGTTACGGTCAGCAAAACGGTAGCTTGCTTTTACGCCTAGGTCACCAAATTGGCCTTTGTAAGCCAGCATGTTGTCAACACGGTCTGCTACAGCAATTTTTTCTGCGGCTGTGTTACCGTGGTAAGACATGATATCGGTGAAGTCAGTGATTACGCCCAATGCGCCATCGTTTTTACCGTAAGTCACTTCACCGTAAGTGCCACCGATACCAGCGTAGGTATAACGGTTGTCTAGGCTGTTGTTAGACGCGTTTTTACCTTGATCATTAGTAGTAAACTCGCCTTCGTAGAAACCAACACCGTATAGGCTGTCATTGATTTCTGCTTTACCCAAGAAGTTTAGACGTACGCGAGAGTTGTCTTGTGCCTTACCATCTTTCAGAGATAGGCGAGCTTCAGCACGGCCACCAACTTCTAGAGAAGTACCTTTCGCGCTGTAAACGGTTGAACCTGCTTTGTCACCGCTTTGGTTGATTCCGTCAGCGTAAGCGCCAGTAGCCACTGCAGCAGCTGATACAGCAAGAGCAATCAGAGTCTTGTTCATCTTATTAAGTCCTAATTTATTGTCCATAAATTTGATTTTTGTGCGACGTAAGCCACGTCAATCGAAATAGGTGATGCATCAAGCTTCATTGGTCATTGTTGTGTTCAACCATAAAGCATAAAGATTTGATGGCTCAGCCATTTTCGTGGCTATTTTTTTACTCCCAAAGTTCCGCTATCAGTTAGTAAAATGATATAAATCCAACTTATGAACACTGTTTTATTGTTGGTAAAAATTTATCAAGTTATTGTTTTTAAATGATTTTAATGTTTGTTGGTAAGTGTTTTTTTTTAATTTAATTTGTTGTATTTTTTATTTTTTTTTATCGAGATTGAGCAAAATGCACGCAATCTAATTGTGCTAAAGATCACATATAAAAAGCGAAAATGGGGATTCAACTAAATTCGCCTCGCAAATCTTGAATTTGGATGATTTAGCTCTTAACTTTGTTTACACTTTTGAGTAATCCAAATGGTTCAACCCTAACCCGACCCGATTTAGGATGTTGGGAAATTTTTTATTGTCCAAAGAAACACTTTGGCGCAGAGGTAAATGATGGAAAAAGTTCCAATGACAGCGCGTGGTGAAAAGCTACTGCGTGAAGAACTCGATAGACTATTAAAGCTCAGACCTAAAATTACAGAAGCGATTGCCGAAGCTCGTGAGCTTGGCGATTTGAAAGAGAATGCGGAATACCATGCTGCACGTGAAGAGCAGGGGATCTGTGAAGCGCAAATTCGTGATATCGAATACAAGCTATCAGTGGCGCAGGTTATTGATGTCACTAAGATGGAAAACAGTGGCAAAGTCATTTTTGGTGCCACGGTGACGGTGATTGATGTCAACAGCGACGAAGAGAAGACTTACCAAATCGTTGGTGATGATGAAGCGGATATCAAATCAGGTCGTATTTCAGTCAATTCGCCGATTGCTCGTGGTTTGATTGGTAAATTTGAAGGCGATGAAGTCTCGATTGCGACTCCAGGGGGCAATAAGGTCTTTGAAATTGATCGCGTGGAATATCTATAGCTTCGCAAATTAGCCAATCATTTTAGGAAAAAGTAAAAAAGGTCGCAGTCGCGACCTTTTTTCATCCATTGGCTGATTATTTGCGTGGCAATTCGATTTTGCGTTGCTGAGACTGGCGATAAAGTACTAGGACTTTACCAATTACCTGTACTTTCTCGGCACCAGTTTCGCGAACAATTGCGTCAACGATCAATTGCTTAGTTTCACGATCTTCAGAAACGACTTTCACTTTAATCAGTTCATGGTGATCGAGCGCAATTTCGATTTCCGCCAGCACAGCTTCTGTGAGTCCGTTAGCTCCCATCAACACAACAGGTTTTAAGTTGTGTGCCAAGCCTTTCAGATGCTGCTTTTGTTTGTTGCTTAGGTTCATTACGCGGCCAAATTTATTTAATATTAGGGTTGAAAACCGTCATTTTAACGCCATCTATGCTAGAAGACTATATTTTCTACCAGACTTTCTTGGATAGTGGTGACTTAGTTAGGAACAAAATGAGTAAACAGAAACACTCGGCCAGCTCAACTCGCTGGTTAAAAGAGCATTTTGACGACAAATATGTTAACGAAGCAAAGAAGAAAGGCTATCGTTCACGTGCTATCTTCAAAATAGAAGAGATCCAAAACAAAGATAAACTACTAAAAGCTGGTATGACAGTTGTCGATCTTGGCGCTGCACCTGGTGGATGGTCGCAATTTGCGGCCAAAGTAGTTGGCGAAGGTGGGCGTGTTATTGCATGTGACCTTTTACCTATGGAGTCGATTGCGGGGGTGTCTTTCTTGCAAGGTGATTTCCGTGAGGAAGCGGTGCTCAATGCATTGCTCGATCGAATCCAGCCAGATATGGTTGATGTAGTGATGTCTGATATGGCACCTAATATGGCGGGTAACTTGTCCGTCGATCAGCCTCGCGCCATGTATCTTGTCGAATTGGCACTGGATATGTGTCGACAAGTTCTGGCTCCCAATGGTAGTTTTGTGGTGAAAGTGTTTCAAGGAGAAGGCTTTGATGATTATGTCAAAGCAGTAAGAGACCTGTTTAAAGTGGTTAAAATCCGTAAACCGGACTCCTCTCGATCACGTTCACGAGAAGTTTTTATCGTAGCGACTGGTTACAAAGGTTAACTATTTCACTATTTGGTGCCTAAGTAGACCCTATAGCCGCTAGCTACAAACTGTAGTACCCTACCTTTTAATTACAATTAGTTATCGCGAGGCTTACACCTTGAGTGACATGGCAAAAAATTTAATCCTGTGGCTTGTGATTGCTGTCGTTTTGATGTCTGTATTCCAGAGCTTCGGCCCCGGTGAGAATAACGGCAGAGCAGTCGACTACACCACATTTGTAAAGGAAGTTGGTCAAGGCCAGATTCAGGAAGCTCAATTCAACAACGGTGAAATTACTTTCATGCGTCGTGGAGGCGGCAGCCGTTATGTAACTTACATGCCGGTTTATGATCAAAAGCTCCTCGATGACTTGATCAATCAAGACGTGAAAGTACAAGGTACGCCTCCTGAAGAGCAAAGCTTGCTGGGTACCATTTTCATCTCTTGGTTCCCAATGATTCTATTGATTGGGGTTTGGATCTTCTTCATGCGTCAAATGCAAGGTGGCGGTGGCAAAGGTGCCATGTCATTTGGTAAGAGCAAAGCGCGTATGATGAGTGAAGACCAGATAAAAACCACTTTCAGCGACGTTGCGGGCTGTGATGAAGCAAAAGAAGATGTGAAAGAACTGGTCGATTACCTGCGCGATCCGAGCCGCTTCCAAAAGCTGGGTGGTAAGATCCCAACGGGTGTACTCATGGTTGGTCCTCCTGGTACAGGTAAAACCTTGCTTGCCAAAGCGATTGCTGGTGAAGCTAAAGTGCCATTCTTTACTATCTCTGGTTCGGATTTCGTTGAAATGTTTGTCGGTGTCGGTGCATCTCGTGTGCGTGACATGTTCGAACAAGCGAAGAAAGCCTCTCCATGTATTATTTTCATTGATGAAATTGATGCAGTGGGTCGTCAGCGTGGCGCGGGTGTTGGTGGTGGTCACGATGAACGTGAGCAGACACTAAACCAAATGCTGGTTGAGATGGATGGTTTTGAAGGCAATGAAGGCATTATTGTCATCGCGGCAACCAACCGTCCTGACGTGTTGGACCCAGCATTGCTGCGTCCGGGACGTTTTGACCGTCAAGTCGTGGTAGGCCTGCCAGATGTGCGTGGTCGTGAGCAAATTCTTAAAGTGCATATGCGCAAAGTGCCTCTGGCGAATGATGTAGAGCCATCATTGATTGCGCGTGGTACTCCTGGATTCTCTGGTGCGGATTTAGCGAACTTAGTTAACGAAGCGGCGCTGTTTGCTGCTCGTGGCAACAAGCGCAACGTCTCTATGGTTGAGTTTGAACTTGCAAAAGACAAAATCATGATGGGTGCAGAGCGCCGTTCAATGGTGATGTCTGAAGAGATAAAAGAGTCTACCGCTTATCATGAGGCTGGTCATGCGGTAGTAGGTCGCCTTGTACCTGAGCATGATCCGGTTTACAAAGTGTCGATCATTCCTCGCGGTCGTGCATTGGGTGTCACCATGTACTTGCCTGAGCAAGATCGCGTGAGTATGTCTAAACAGCATCTGGAATCAATGATCTCTAGCTTGTACGGCGGTCGTCTTGCTGAAGAGTTGATTTACGGCAAAGAGAAAGTTTCAACAGGCGCATCAAACGATATCGAGCGTGCAACAGAAATTGCTCGTAAGATGGTGACCCAATGGGGCTTCTCTGAAAAGCTAGGCCCTATGTTGTATGCGGAAGATGAAGGTGAAGTGTTCCTTGGGCGCAGTGTGACACAGACGAAACACATGTCTGATGACACCGCGAAGCTGATTGATGACGAAGTGCGTCAAATCATTGATCGTAACTACGAACGAGCTCGCCAAATCATTATGGATAATATGGATATCATGCATGCGATGAAAGATGCATTGATGAAGTATGAAACTATCGATGCAGGTCAGATTGATGACTTGATGGCGCGTAAGCCTGTGATTCGTGAACCAGCAGGTTGGGGTGAACAATCGAAAACTCCGTCTGCACCTGAAGTAAAAGCTGAGCCTGAAGCTAAGGCGGAAGAATCTACAGCAGAGACTGCTTCATCGGATGTCGCGACAGCAAGCGAGAAAAAAGACGCTGAATAACATCACTTTTAACTTTAAACCCCGACTTGTTCGGGGTTTTGTGTTTGCAGGGAATATATTTTTAGAATGCTGAAAATCAGTCATGCCGATAAGCAGCTTGAGCTGCATTCACCCGTTGTGATGGGTATCTTAAATACTACGCCAGATTCCTTTTCCGATGGCGGCCGTTACGTTGACCTTGATGTCGCGTTGGCAAGAGCACAGCAAATGATCGACCTTGGCGTCGCGATTATTGATATTGGCGGTGAGTCAACTCGACCAGGCGCTCCTGATGTTGCTTTAGAAGAGGAATTACAGCGCGTCATCCCACTTATCAAAGCGATTCGAAAACAGAATGCTGAGGTATGGATTTCGATTGATACCAGCAAAGCGGAAGTGATGCGCCAAGCATTAGCTGCGGGAGCCGATCTGATTAATGATGTGCGTGCTTTGCAAGAGCCGGGAGCTCTTGAAGTAGCAGCGCAGGCTCAAGTCCCGGTTTGTATTATGCATATGCAAGGTCAGCCGCGGACGATGCAAGCTAACCCACACTACTACAATATTATTGAAGAGGTTTGCCAGTTTTTAGCTGAGCGAATTGCACAATGCGAAGCTGCGGGTATTAAGCGTGAGAATATTATCTTAGATCCCGGTTTTGGTTTTGGAAAATCGGTGCAACACAATTATCATTTGCTCGCCCATTTAGAACAGTTTCATCGTTTTGGATTGCCAGTTTTAGCTGGAATGTCACGTAAATCAATGATTTTTAAAACACTGAATAAGCAACCAGCTGAATGTGTGGCAGGAAGCGTTGCGTGTGCCACATTGGCTGCGCAAAAAGGCGCACAAATTATCCGTGTTCATGATGTAGAGCAGACCATTGATGCACTCAAAATGGTGCAGATGATGCATAACAATTTGTAAAAACAATAATGTAAAGGAAACACAAATGTCTGATAAGAGACGTTATTTTGGCACTGATGGGGTTCGTGGCAAAGTTGGCCAGTACCCAATTACTCCTGATTTTGTACTTAAGCTTGGCTGGGCGGCTGGACGTGTACTGGCAAAACAAGGCACGAGAAAAGTCATTATTGGTAAAGATACCCGTATTTCTGGCTATATGTTGGAGTCTGCACTGGAAGCTGGGCTTGCAGCGGCAGGATTAAAAGCGACCTTCACCGGACCAATGCCAACGCCAGCTGTGGCCTATCTTACCCAAACGTTTCGTGCAGAAGCGGGGATTGTTATTTCTGCATCGCACAACCCTTACTACGATAACGGCATTAAGTTCTTCTCTTATGAAGGAACCAAACTGCCGGATGACATTGAGTTAGCGATTGAAGCTGAGTTAGATAAAGACATTGAATGTGTTGAATCGGCTGAGCTTGGTAAAGCTTCACGCATGGTGGATGCGGCGGGGCGTTACATCGAATTTTGTAAAAGCACTTTCCCTTCAAAACTCAGTCTATCTGGTTTGAAGCTTGTTGTGGATTGTGCCAATGGTGCCACATACCACATTGCGCCCAATGTTTTCCTTGAGTTGGGAGCGGAAGTCATTGCGATGGGCGTTGAGCCTAATGGTTTGAATATCAATGACCAAGTCGGTGCAACCGACGTTCGCGCACTGCAAAAACGCGTTGTTGAAGAGCATGCTCATCTTGGCCTTGCTTTCGATGGTGACGGCGACCGCATCATCATGGTTGATCACCTAGGTAATAAAGTCGATGGTGACCAAATCGCTTACATTATTGCCCGTGATGCACTGCGCCGTGGCGAGCTCAAAGGTGGCGTTGTTGGGACATTGATGACGAACCTTGGCATGGAGAATGGACTTAAACAGTTGGGCATTCCATTTGTACGCGCTGCGGTCGGTGATCGCTATGTTATGGAAAAACTTCTAGAGAAAGGCTGGAAGATTGGTGCGGAAAATTCAGGTCACGTCATCTTACTCGATAAAGTGACTACGGGGGATGCGATTGTCGCTGGCCTACAAGTGCTGGCTTCAGTAGTGGGTAGTGAAATGACCCTGCATGAATTAGCGAAAGGTATGACGCTTTACCCACAAGTGTTGGAGAATGTCCGTTTTGCAGGAGATAACAATCCACTTGAAGCGGATGCGGTGAAAGCGGCGGTATCTGAGGTTGAAGCTGAGCTAGGTTCGAAAGGCCGTGTATTACTGCGCAAATCGGGTACAGAACCTCTGATCCGTGTGATGGTGGAAGGGGAAGATGAAACCTTAGTGAAGCAATCTGCATTAAAAATTGCTCAAGCTGTAAAAGATAACTGCTAATTTGGGCGCTGGTTTCTACAATTCCTAGCTGATTGATTTCGCGCTAGGAATTGTAGAAATGCTCGAAAAAACGCTGTTGTGCGAGTTTTTTGAGCGATCAAATCGTAAAGTGATTTTTTTTAGAAAATACCTCTTGTCAGTCTCGGAACCATTCGTTAGTATTGCGTCCGCTTTCGGAGAGAAAGGTCGCTGGCCTTGTTCGAGTCTGATGATACGAACGGCGCTAGCTCAACAAATATGAACATAGGTGGAAGTAATGTTTACAGTTCTACTTGTGATTTACCTGTTGGCAGCGGTTGCTATCATTGGCCTAGTGTTGATTCAACAAGGTAAAGGCGCAGACATGGGAGCCTCATTCGGTGCTGGCGCGTCAAACACAGTGTTTGGTGCTAGCGGCTCAGGTAACTTCCTAACCCGAATGACTGCGATTTTCGCAACAGTATTTTTTGTTATCAGTCTTGTGCTTGGCAATATGTCAACTCACAAAACTGAATCACAATGGGTTGACCCTTCACAAGGTCAAGTGATTCAGCAAGCTGGTGACTCAGTGAGTGAAGCGCCTGCTAAAAGTAGTGACGAAATTCCTCAATAAAAGATATGCCGAGATGGTGAAATTGGTAGACACACTAGCATGAGGTGCTAGCGCCTTAGGTGTGAGGGTTCGAGTCCCTCTCTCGGCACCATATTTACAAACTTGTAAATCATCTTGTTGAGCGTATAATGCTCGCAAGTCGGACGCGGGGTGGAGCAGCTTGGTAGCTCGTCGGGCTCATAACCCGAAGGTCGTTGGTTCAAATCCGGCCCCCGCAACCAATCTCTCTTAACGATTAGAGAGACAAGTTTGGCAGTGTTAACCTCACTGCAGTTGAGAAGCGATTCTCAATTTATCAGGGTCCAGCAATAAAAAACCCCGACTTAATCGGGGTTTTTTATTATCTAAATTTCCTTTTTAAGGGTTTTAGGTATTTGCTTGGTATTTAAATTGGGCTCTAAGCCCTTTTTTTGTTTCTGGAGTGGTTTAGATGACTGGTTTAGAAAGACAACTTACTGAAATGCTTGAAGCTCCGGTGGTTGCTGCAGGTTACGAGTTGGTTGGATTAGAGTTCGTCCGTGCAGGGCAACATTCCACACTACGTATCTTTATTGATCACGAAAACGGTATCACAGTGGAAGACTGCGCAGAAGTAAGTCGCCAAGTGAGTGCTGTTTTGGATGTTGAAGACCCTATTTCGGTCGTTTACAACCTCGAAGTGTCTTCTCCTGGTCTAGAAAGACCACTCTTTAAAGCAGCACATTACGAGCAGTTTATTGGTCACGAGGTCAGCATCGTTTTGAAGATGGCTGTTGGCAACCGTCGCAAGTGGAAAGGGGTCATCCAATCAATTGATGGTGAAACCGTAGCCGTGATGGTTGATGGGCAAGAAGAACACTTTGCCTTAAGCAACATTTCAAAAGCTAACCTGATCCCTAAATTTTAAGTCTTTGAGGCTAGAACAATGAGTAAAGAAATTTTAGCGGTAGTTGAGGCGGTTTCTAACGAGAAAGCGGTACCTCGTGAGCGTATTTTTGAAGCGCTGGAAACTGCGTTAGCGACTTCAACCAAAAAGAAGTATGAAATCGAGATCGATGTGCGCGTAGCCATCGATCGCAAAACAGGTGCGTTTGAAACGTTCCGCCGTTGGTTAGTGGTTGAGAATGTTGAGCACCCAACCAAAGAGATCTCATTTGAAGCGGCGAGCTTTGATGATGACTCGGTTCAACTGGGTGACTATATCGAAGATCAGATCGAATCAGTAACCTTTGACCGTATTACCACGCAAACTGCGAAACAAGTGATCGTACAAAAAGTGCGTGAAGCAGAACGTGCACAGATTGTTGAACAATTCATCGATAACGAAGGTGAATTGGTGACTGGTGTAGTGAAGAAAGTGAACCGTGAAACCGTGATCCTCGATCTGGGTAACAACGCTGAAGCGGTTATCCTACGTGAAGATCAACTGCCACGCGAAAACTTCCGTCCTGGCGATCGTGTTCGTGGTTTGCTGTACAAAGTGGCTCCAGAAGCACGTGGTTTCCAACTCTTCATCACTCGTTCTAAGCCAGAAATGTTGGCAGAACTGTTCCGTGTAGAAGTTCCAGAAATTGGTGAAGAGCTGATTGAGCTGAAAGCGGCTGCGCGTGATCCTGGTTCACGTGCCAAGATCGCGGTAAAAACCAATGATAAGCGTATCGACCCTGTTGGTGCGTGTGTGGGTATGCGTGGTGCACGTGTACAAGCGGTTTCTGGCGAACTGGGTGGCGAGCGTATTGATATCGTTTTGTGGGATGATAACCCAGCGCAATTCGTCATTAATGCCATGGCACCAGCCGATGTGGCATCGATCATTATGGATGAAGATGCACACTCAATGGATATCGCTGTTGAGGCTGATAACCTTGCGCAAGCGATCGGTCGTAACGGTCAAAACGTACGTTTGGCTTCTCAACTGACCGGTTGGGAACTGAATGTGATGACGGTTGCGGATCTACAGAAGAAACACCAAGAAGAGTCAATGGCATCCATCGAGAACTTCATGAAGTATCTCGATATTGAGCAAGATTTTGCTGAGCTGCTGGTTGAAGAAGGCTTCTCTACGCTAGAAGAGATCGCTTACGTACCAATGAATGAGCTGCTTGATGTTGATGGCATGGATGAAGATCTGGCAGATGAGCTACGTAGTCGTGCGAAAGAAGCGCTGACGACGATTGCTTTGGCAAAAGAAGAGTCGTTCGAAGGCCTTGAGCCTGCAGAAGATCTGCTTGCATTAGCAGGACTGGAACGCGACATGGCATTCAAACTGGCAGCGAAAGGTGTTGCGACACTGGAAGATCTGGCTGACCAAGGTGTGGATGATTTAGAAGGTATTGAAGGTCTGACCGAACAGCGTGCGGGTGAGCTTATTATGGCGGCTCGTAACATTTGTTGGTTTGGTGAAGACGCATAATTTTCAGCAAGGGGAGGAAGCGGCATGACACAAATTACCGTTAAAGCACTGAGTGAAGAAATTGGAACACCAGTAGACCGCTTATTAGAGCAACTTGCTGATGCAGGAATGAACAAGGCTGTTGCGGATCACGTATCTGAGGATGAGAAGCAGAAGCTGCTGGCTCATTTACGTAAAGAGCACGGCGATGCGACAGGCTCTGAGCCAACGCGTTTGACACTCCAGCGTAAAACCCGTAGCACACTGAGCGTGAATGCCGGTGGCGGTAAAAGTAAGAATGTTCAAGTTGAAGTGCGCAAAAAACGTACGTATGTTAAGCGCAGTTCTGTTGAAGATGAAGCGACTCGTGAAGCGGAAGAAGCCGCAATGCGCGCCGCAGAAGAGCAAGCAAAACGTGAAGCTGAAGAAGCTGCACAACGTGCGGCAGAAGAAAAAGCCAAACGTGAAGCAGAAGAAGCCGCCAAGCGTGAAGCAGAGGCAAAACGTATGGCTGAAGAGAAAGCGAAGCGTGAAACGCAAGCGGCTACACAACCACGTTCTGACGAAGAAAAATTGAAGCAAGAAGCAGCGCGCAAAGAAGCCGAGGCGCTAAAACGTCGCCAGGAAGAAGAAGCAAGACGTAAGGCCGAAGAGGAAAGTCGCCGTCAACTTGAAAAAGTACGCGAATTGGCTGAAAAAAATGGTGAGCGTTGGTCTGCTGATAAAGAGACTGTAGGTGATATGCAAGAAAACACAGATTACCATGTAACGACTTCGCGTTATGCACGCGAAGCGGAAGATGAGGCTGACCTCCACGAAGAAGGTGCTCGTCGTCGCTCGACAAAAGCGAATAAGAGAAAGATGTCCTCTCGTGACGATAACCAAGAGCGCGATTCTCGTCCTCGTGGTGGTAAAGCGGGTCGTAAAGGTCGCATCAACAAGCCAATGTCTATGCAACACGGTTTTGATAAAACCGCTGTCGTCGCGAAAGCGGATGTTGTGGTTGGTGAAACTATCGTTGTTTCTGAACTGGCACAAAAAATGTCAGTGAAAGCGACAGAAGTCATCAAAGTGATGATGAAAATGGGCGCGATGGCGACCATTAACCAAGTGATTGACCAAGAAACTGCTCAACTGGTAGCGGAAGAAATGGGTCACAAAGTGGTTCTGCGTAAGGAAAATGAGCTGGAAGAAGCGATTCTGTCGGATCGTGATGACAAGTTCGAAGAAGTTTCCCGTGCGCCAGTCGTGACCATCATGGGTCACGTTGACCACGGTAAAACCTCAACGCTGGACTATATCCGTCGTACCCACGTTGCTTCTGGTGAAGCGGGTGGTATTACTCAGCACATCGGTGCTTACCACGTTGAAACGCCAAACGGCATGATCACCTTCCTGGATACTCCTGGACACGCGGCGTTTACCGCTATGCGTGCTCGTGGTGCACAAGCAACGGATATCGTAGTACTGGTTGTTGCAGCGGACGATGGCGTAATGCCACAAACCGTCGAGGCTATCCAACACGCGAAAGCGGCGGGAGTTCCTCTGATTGTTGCAGTAAACAAGATCGATAAAGACACGGCTAACCCAGATAACGTTAAAACTGAACTGTCACAGTACAATGTGATGCCTGAAGAGTGGGGCGGTGACAACATGTTTGTTCACATCTCTGCGAAACAAGGTACTAACATTGACGGTCTACTGGAAGCTATTCTGCTGCAAGCTGAAGTTCTTGAGCTGAAAGCGGTGAAACAAGGTATGGCGTCTGGCGTGGTCATCGAATCTCGTCTGGATAAAGGCCGTGGTCCGGTAGCAACTGTTCTGGTTCAATCGGGCACTCTGCGTAAGGGTGACATTGTTCTGTGTGGCCAAGAATATGGCCGCGTTCGTGCAATGCGTGATGAAGTCGGTAACGAAGTTGAAGAAGCGGGCCCATCGATCCCAGTTGAAATCCTGGGTCTGTCTGGTGTTCCAGCGGCCGGTGATGAAGCAACCGTAGTACGTGATGAGCGTAAAGCGCGTGAAGTGGCTAACTACCGTGCAGGTAAGTTCCGCGAAGTGAAACTGGCGCGTCAACAGAAGTCTAAACTGGAGAACATGTTCTCTAACATGACTGCAGGTGATGTCGCTGAGCTGAACATTGTACTGAAAGCTGACGTACAAGGTTCAGTGGAAGCGATTGCGGACTCGTTGACCAAACTTTCAACAGACGAAGTGAAAGTCAATATCGTCGGCTCTGGTGTCGGTGGTATTACTGAAACGGATGCGGTTCTGGCGGCGGCTTCTAACGCTATCGTGGTTGGCTTTAACGTACGTGCTGATGCGTCAGCTCGCCGTATGATTGAAGCTGAAAACATCGATCTGCGTTACTACTCCATCATTTACCAATTGATCGATGAAGTGAAACAGGCGATGAGCGGTATGCTGTCTCCTGAGTTCAAACAAGAGATCATCGGTCTGGCGGAAGTTCGTGACGTATTTAAGTCACCGAAACTGGGTGCGATTGCAGGCTGTATGGTCACTGAAGGTGTGATCAAACGTAATGCTCCAATCCGCGTTCTGCGTGATAACGTAGTTATCTATGAAGGCGAACTGGAATCGCTACGTCGCTTTAAAGATGACGTTGCAGAAGTGAAGAATGGTTACGAGTGTGGTATCGGCGTTAAGAACTACAATGATGTTCGCGTCGGTGACCAGATCGAAGTATTCGAAACGATCGAAATCCAACGTACCATCGACTAATCAACTACTGTTGCATTAATCAAGGCAATATAGGTTGTTGAATACACCATGGGGGGCTGGCCAAGACCATCCCCCCATTCTTTCTATCAGTGAGAAACGATATGCCGAAAGAATTTAGCCGTACACAACGTGTGGCACAGCAATTACAAAAAGAACTGGCGATGATCCTGCAACGCGAAGTGCGTGATTCTCGCCTAGGTATGGTGACCATCTCTGATGTAGAAGTATCACGCGATTTGGCTTATGCCAAAGTGTTCGTGACCTTTCTGTGCATCGGTGAGCAAACCCCAGAATCTTGTCTGGCAGCATTGCGTGAGCACGAAGTGCAGATCCGCATGATGTTAGGTAAGCAGATCCGCTTACGTTTGACGCCAGAAATTCGCTTCTACTACGACAACACCTTGGTTGAAGGTATGCGTATGTCAAACCTCGTTACCGAAGTGATCAATAGTGACAAGCGCCGCAAGCATGAAGCGGGTCGTGATGAGGACGAAGCGTAATGGCTCGTCGACGTAAAGGTCGGGTTATCCACGGTGTGATTCTGTTGGATAAGCCGACAGGTATCTCTTCCAACGACGCTTTGCAAAAGGTTAAACGCCTCTATGGCGCTGAAAAAGCGGGACATACTGGCGCGCTTGATCCTCTGGCGACGGGCATGTTGCCAATCTGCCTCGGTGAAGCCACTAAGTTTTCCCAATTTCTGCTCGATTCTGATAAACGTTATCGTGTGATCGCCAAATTGGGTGAACGTACCGACACCTCAGATTCTGATGGTCAAGTGGTACAAACGCGTCCTGTTCACGTGGATTACGATACGCTGCTGGCCTGTATCGCCAAGTTTCGCGGTGAAACGGATCAAGTTCCATCCATGTTTTCAGCGTTGAAATACCAAGGTCGTCCACTCTACGAATACGCCCGTCAGGGTATTGAAGTGCCGCGTGAAGCGCGCAAGATCACTGTGTATGAGATTGAGCTGCATCGCTTTGAAGGTGATGAAGTGGAGATGGAAGTACACTGCTCGAAAGGCACTTATATTCGTACCATAGTCGATGATCTGGGTGAAATGCTGGGCTGTGGAGCGCATGTGACCATGCTGCGCCGTGTGGGTGTCGCTAACTATCCGTATGAGCGAATGGTGACGCTAGAGCAACTCAACGCTTTGGTTGAACAAGCCCATCGTGACGAAAAAGCGGTGGCGGACGTTCTCGATCCGCTATTACTGCCGATGGATACTGCCGTGGAAGCTTTACCCGAAGTCAACGTGATCCCAGAACTGATGACACTTATTCAGCATGGGCAAGCAGTACAGGTTTCGGGGGCACCATCCGACGGTATGGTGCGCATTACTGGCGGCGAGCAGAAGCTATTCCTTGGCGTTGGCGAGATTGACGATAACGGTAAGGTCGCGCCGAAACGCTTGGTGGTGTACGGCGAATAAATTCGTGGAAGGGCTCGCTGTATGGCGAGACATTCCGCTTGTGCGGATTAGGAATATTCCCTATAATCCGCGCTTCTCGTGTCGGCTGAATCAGAGATTGGCTGACACAAACTTAAACCTCAAACTCTTTAGGAGAGAATTATGTCTCTGAATGCAGAAACTAAAGCAGCAATCGTTGCTGAATACGCACGTTGCGAAAATGACACAGGTTCACCAGAAGTACAGATCGCTCTACTGACTGCTTCTATCAACCACCTGCAAGGTCACTTCCAAGCACACAAAGGCGATCACCACAGCCGTCGTGGTCTGCTACGTATGGTTTCAAGCCGTCGTAAACTGCTGGACTACCTGAAAGGTAAAGATCTGTCTCGTTACCAAGATCTGATCAAACGTCTAGGCCTGCGTCGTTAATTCGTCGCTGCAAAGCACAGTTTGTACAAAAAGGGGCGTAAGCCCCTTTTTTGCAGGCTAAATTTGCACTCTAAATTAGCTATCCTTCCTCTAAGTAGTTTATACTATCCGCCGTTCAGTCTACGTGGCTGAACAAGTTTGTGCTCATGGCATTACAGTCACCGTAGTCGACCAAAAGGTCGCGGCTATTAAAAACAGATTGCTCTTACAAATAGATCGCTCTTAAAAACAGATCGCCATTAAAACCGATTGTTTCTCGAACGTACTCCCAAGTTGTCAGTCTATTTTTACTAGTCGCGATTAGTAGTGCTCTGAGTATTAATGATTTGATTTCAGGCTTGTCCTGAGAATAAGGAATACTCATGTTCGAAAAACCAGTAGTAAAAACGTTTCAGTACGGTAACCACACCGTTACTCTCGAAACGGGTGTAATGGCTCGCCAAGCAACGGCAGCAGTAATGGCTACCATGGATGACACTGCGGTGTTTGTCTCTGTGGTCGGTAAGAAAGAAGCGGTAGTGGGTCAAGATTTCTTCCCTCTGACTGTAAACTACCAAGAGCGTACTTACGCGGCAGGTAAAATCCCTGGCGGTTTCTTTAAGCGCGAAGGTCGTCCTTCTGAAGGCGAAACGCTGATTGCTCGTCTGATTGACCGTCCAATTCGTCCGCTGTTCCCTGATGGTTTCACTAACGAAGTGCAAGTGATCGCGACTGTGGTTTCAGTAAACCCAGACGTGCAACCTGACATCATCTCGATGATCGGTACTTCTGCAGCACTGGCGATTTCTGGACTCCCATTCAATGGTCCAATCGGTGCGGCTCGCGTAGGTCACATTGATGGTCAATTGGTTCTGAACCCAAGTGAAAAAGAGCTGAAACAGTCTCGTTTGGATCTGGTGGTTGCGGGTACTGACAACGCAGTACTGATGGTGGAATCAGAAGCACAAATTCTGACTGAAGAAGAGATGCTGGCTGCCGTTGTGTTTGGTCACGATCAACAACAAGCCGTGATCAAAGCAATCAATGAATTCGCAGCGGAAGTTGCAACACCAGCATGGGAATGGGTTGCACCAGCCGAGAACACTGAGCTGAAAGCGAAAGTGGCTGCTCTGGCAGAAACTCGTTTGGTGGAAGCGTACCAAATCACTGAGAAAATGGCGCGTTATGATCGTATCCATGAAATCAGTGCAGAAGTCACGGCGGCTCTGCTGGCTGAAAACGAAGCTTTAGACACCAAAGAAATTCACACCATTTTCCACGATCTGGAAAAAACCGTTGTTCGTCGCAGCATCATCGCGGGTAACCCACGTATCGATGGCCGTGAAAAAGACATGGTTCGTGCTCTGGACGTTCGTACTGGCGTTCTGCCACGTACTCACGGCTCTGCTCTGTTCACACGTGGTGAAACTCAGGCTCTGGTTACCGCAACTCTAGGCACTCAGCGTGATGCGCAAATCATCGATGAGCTGACTGGCGAGAAGAAAGATCACTTCCTACTGCACTACAACTTCCCTCCATACTGTGTGGGTGAAACGGGTTTTGTGGGTTCTCCTAAGCGTCGCGAAATCGGTCACGGCCGTTTGGCGAAGCGTGGTATTGCTGCGGTTATGCCATCACCAGAAGAGTTCCCGTACACAGTACGTGTCGTTTCTGAAATCACGGAATCTAACGGTTCATCTTCAATGGCTTCTGTGTGTGGTTCATCGCTTGCTCTGATGGATGCCGGTGTTCCAATCAAGGCTTCTGTTGCGGGTATCGCAATGGGTCTGGTGAAAGAAGAAAATGATTTCGTGGTTCTGTCTGACATCCTAGGTGATGAAGATCACCTTGGCGACATGGACTTTAAAGTCGCGGGTACCGCGACAGGTGTTACTGCACTGCAGATGGACATCAAGATCGAAGGTATCACCAAAGAGATCATGCAAATCGCTCTGAACCAAGCGAAAGGTGCTCGTCTACACATTCTGTCTGTGATGGATCAAGCGATCTCTGCAGCGCGTAGCGATATCTCTGAATTTGCGCCACGTATCCACACGATGAAGATCAGCGTTGAGAAGATCAAAGACGTGATCGGTAAAGGCGGTGCGGTAATTCGTCAGTTGACGGAAGAAACGGGTACCACCATCGAGATCGAAGATGACGGCACGATCAAGATTGCTGCGACTGACGGCGATCAAGCGAAAGAAGCGATCCGCCGTATTCAAGAGATCACCGCCGAAGTTGAAGTGGGCGTGATCTACACTGGTAAAGTAGCTCGTTTGGCAGACTTTGGTGCGTTTGTAACGATTCTTCCTGGTAAAGATGGTCTAGTACACATCTCTCAAATCGCTGACAAGCGCGTAGAGAAAGTGTCTGACTACCTGACTGAAGGCCAAGAAGTTCAAGTTAAAGTGCTGGAAATCGACCGCCAAGGCCGTGTACGTCTAAGCATGAAAGAAGCGGTTGAAACTTCTGATGCTGCAGCAGCAGAAGTGGCACCACAAGCGGAATAATTTTCCGTTGCTGGAGCAAAAACAACACGGCTTTTACTTTTCATAATAAAAGCGTGCTATAAAGGGAGCGTTATTCGCTCCCTTTTTTATGCGAAATCCCACAGGAGTATGATGAGTGAAATGGTTTCGATTCCCGATAGCGGTGATAGGATTGGTTCTGCTGTCAGGGTGTGCCACGCAGAATGAATCTGCAACCCAATGGCTTTACCCGCCAATGGCGGTGCCGCTGCAAGCGTCGATTCAACAAGAAGTGCAAATCGCCCGCTTAAGCCAATTATTACAGCGCACGGATCTTGAGCCTGAGATACGCGCTAAAATGCTGTTCGAACGTGGCAATTATTACGACAGTGTCGGTTTACGTGATTTGGCTCGGCTCGATTTTACTCAATCGCTCTCGATTAACCCTGCGCAGCCCGATGTGTTTAACTTGCTAGGGGTGTATTACACCGAAGCGGGCGAGTTTGACGCCGCGTATGAATCCTTCGATTCGACGTTAGAATTGGATCCTAGTAACGAGTATGCCGTGCGCAATCGCGCCATCGCGCTTTACTATGGCGAGCGCCCACAACTGGCACTCGAAGAGATCACTAAGCACTATCAGCAAGACCCACAAGATCCTTTTCGGGCGCTGTGGCTGTACATCATAGAAAGCGATATTGACCCGACAAAAGCGCGTACAGAATTGCTTGAACGCTATCAGCAGCACGATGAACAGTGGGGCTGGGTGTTGGTAGGACTGATGCTGGATCAACTCTCGGAAGAGGTCGCATTCAAAGCCATTATTGCGGGCTCTCGAGAAAATGAGCTATTAGCACAGCGTCTCACTGAGGCTTATTTCTACCTAGGTAAGCGTTATCAAATGCAAGGAGAACTGGCCCATGCTCTCTCTTTGTATAAGCTCGCGATTTCCTTTAATGTGTATGAATATGTGGAGCATCGCTATGCTTTTCTTGAGCTAGGGCGCATCTATCAACAAGCCCGTGAAGAGCAGTTAGCGCGCGCGAAAGCCGAAGCAATGACACAATAGTTTCACCTCTCTCTGATAAAAAAGCCGCATCTTGCGGCTTTTTTTGTTGCTAGGACTCTGGCAGAATAGTTAGCCTTGCTAACTATGTGTTATCGAATATGCTCGATGTTAATTTAGAAAAAATGGAACGCTTTGCCGCCAAAGTTTGGCGTAAATATGGCAAAGAAGATCCTCTTGCTCAGCTCAGTTTTAATGAATATGACTACCTGAAAGTGATTCAAAGCGCCCCTCAAGCGATCCGTTTAACCGATTTAGCACTGGCGTTAGAAGTGAGTAAGCCCTCTGCCTCTAACATGCTGAAGAGGCTTGAACGGCGAGGTTTAGTGAAACGCGTTCAGTGCCAATCTGATGCGCGTTCTCAATTGTTTGAGCTGACGGAACAAGCGGAGTTACATCTGGCGAGTGAAGCTAAGGTTTATCAGATTTTGGCAGAACAAGTCGCGCAGAATTTATCTTCTGAAGAAGCGATGATGCTGGACTTGTTATTGGGTAAAGCCCTGCGCTAGTCAGGTTTTTATTAGATAGGCTAACTAACTAAATAGATATGTTTGTATGATGAATCGATCGATTTACCGACAGTTTGTTCGCTACACCATTCCTACGGTGGCTGCGATGCTGGTTAATGGTCTGTATCAAGTGGTGGATGGCATCTTCATTGGCCATTATGTGGGCGCTGAGGGATTAGCTGGCATTAACGTGGCTTGGCCTGTGATCGGTACCATCCTCGGGATCGGTATGCTGGTTGGGGTGGGCACTGGAGCTCTGGCTTCAATCAAACAGGGGGAAGGCCATCCTGACAGTGCTAAGCGTATTCTGGCCACTGGGTTGATGAGTTTGCTGCTACTTGCCCCTATCGTGGCTGTGATTTTGTGGTTTATGGCGGATGACTTCTTGCGTTGGCAAGGCGCTGAAGGAAGGGTGTTTGAATTAGGCCTGCAGTACCTACAAGTGTTAATTGTTGGCTGTTTGTTCACCTTAGGCTCGATTGCGATGCCGTTTTTGCTACGTAACGATCACAGCCCCAATTTGGCTACGTTATTAATGGTGATTGGTGCACTGACCAATATCGCACTTGATTACCTGTTTATCGCTTGGCTGCAATGGGAGCTGACCGGTGCAGCGATCGCCACCACTCTTGCGCAGGTGGTGGTCACGTTATTAGGCTTGGCGTATTTCTTTTCTGCCCGAGCCAATATGCGTTTAACTCGTCGTTGCTTAAGGTTGGAGTGGCACTCGTTACCCAAGATCTTCGCGATTGGCGTCTCAAGCTTTTTTATGTACGCCTACGGTTCCACCATGGTCGCGCTGCACAACACCTTGATGATCGAGTACGGCAACGCCGTCATGGTCGGTGCTTATGCGGTGATGGGTTACATAGTGACGATCTACTACCTGACCGTTGAAGGTATTGCGAATGGTATGCAGCCGCTGGCCAGCTACCATTTTGGGGCGCGTAATTACGATCACATCCGTAAGTTATTACGCTTGGCGATGGGGATTGCCGTACTGGGAGGGATGGCGTTTGTGCTGGTGCTAAACCTCTTCCCTGAGCAGGCGATTGCGATATTTAACTCCAGCGACAGCGAATTGATCGCCGGAGCGCAAATGGGCATTAAGCTGCACCTGTTTGCGATGTATCTTGATGGTTTCTTAGTGGTGAGCGCGGCGTATTACCAATCCACCAATCGCGGTGGCAAAGCCATGTTTATTACCGTGGGGAATATGTCGATCATGTTACCCTTCTTGTTTATTTTGCCGCAGTTTTTTGGGCTGACAGGGGTATGGATCGCCTTACCCATCTCCAATATTGTGCTGAGCACTGTGGTCGGCATTATGCTCTGGCGCGATGTGAACAAAATGGGGAAACCTACCCAAGTTTCCTATGCATGAAAAGGAAAAGGCAAATAAAAAGGGTTGCTGATGAGCAACCCTTTGGTAAACCTTAGCTATTTTTAACGGCCAAACCAGCTAATTGATGCCAGTAACCGTTGCACTGATGGCTGGTAATCGGCTGCGGCTTCAGCCCTTGTTCATTGGCTTTGAATTGCTCAAGATGTTGGAACGTCTCAACGCCGAGTGGGCTTAAACGCACCACATCGACCAATCCGGCCATACTTGGTAAATCGTTGACCAAGTTGTAGCAGTAACCCGACTGGGTTTGAATACCATTGAGATTAAATACCGATTGCCCCTCTTGGCTCGCGACTTGAATGCCCGTCGGGTAGCGAATACAGCAGGTCTCACATTCGTCTTTAGCGCGGTTTTCGGCGCGAGCGGTAAAGCAGCGCGCCGAATAAGCCAGCGGTAAATAGCCGTGGCTAAACACTTCTACTTCAAATTGTCCGCGAATATTGAGCTCATCACACTGTTGTAAGGTGTTGATTAGCCAGTCTCGTGACAGCTCAACTGGCATACACCAACGGATCATGCCTTGTTTTAAAAACAGCTTGAGAGTGTGTGCGTTATAGGTATTGACGGCCGGCCCGACGATAAAAGGAAGGCCTTTTTCGTGCGCCATCTGAATAGCGGAAACATCATTGGCTTCAATCGCGAAGTCACCGTTATCGATGTACTTCTTCATCACATTGATTTCACTTGGCGCTTCAAGCAGTGCCATAGTAGAAAGCACCACTTGTTTGCCAGCAGCAGAGAGGGATTTGGCAATCTCAAACCAGTGTTGTGGTTTCATTTCACGGCGCTTCGAGCAGACGGTTTCACCAAGATAAATGACATCCGCCATGCTGGCGGCGGCTTGAGTATAGAAACTTTCAACGTCCTGTTTTGGCCAGAAATAGAGTAGTGGACCTAAAGCATATTTCATGATCGTTGCCCTTATTGCCATTGACGGTGATAGGCACCAAGTGTGGTTTGGGTACCTTCTGAGACATTGGCCAGTGCCGCATTCCATTTGGGTTCGACATGGTATTGCGCAGGATTGGCTAAGTAGCGATCAATCGCGGCACGCCAAGTGCGGGTGACTTGTTCGACATACGCAGGGCTTCGTTGACGCCCCTCAATTTTTACTGAAGCCACATTGGCGGCAAACAGCTCTGGCAGCAGTGACAAGGTATTTAAACTGGTTGGCTCTTCAAGAGCGTGATAGCACTTTCGTTCACCTTCAATATCCGTGATGAAGCGCCCTTTACACAGGGTTGGATAACCTGCATTTTCCCCCGCCGCATACTTATCAATCAAAATTTCGTTCAAGCGAGATTCAAGCCCTGATTCTGTCTCTTGCCAGCGTACATATTTGGCGGGAGAGCAAGCTCCAACCGTATTAGGCGACTCACCCGTCATGTAAGAGGAGAGATAACAGCGGCCTTCCGACATGATGCACAAGCTGCCAAAAGCGAACACTTCCAGCTCGACACCTTGTGGAATATTACGCGAAAGCTGCTTCACCTGATGAATGGAAAGCACGCGCGGCAGAACGACACGTTTGACGTTAAAATTCTGATGATAAAATTCAACGGCTTTCACGTTGGTGGCTGATGCTTGCACGGAAAGGTGCAGTTCAAGGTGTGGGTAGTGGCGCGCCGCATACTCCAGCACGGCAATATCGGCAATGATCAAGGCATCAACCCCGAGATCGGCCGCTTGATCTACCGCGTTAGTCCAGCGCTCGAAACCATTAGGATGGGCGAAGGTGTTGAGTGCAATATGAATTTTTTTATTGTGGTCGTGCACGTAATCCACCGCTTTTTCGAGCTTTTTGCCGCTAAAATTAAGGCCGGCAAAGTGGCGAGCGTTGGTATCATCTTTGAAACCGATATAAACCGCATCGGCACCACAATCAATCGCTGTTTTCAGGGCCGGCAAATTTCCGGCCGGACAGAGAAGTTCCATAGCGTAAGGCTCTGAATTCAGGGAATAGTGAACGCATTTTAGGAAGGATTGAGTCTCCCCGATTTGATGTAAGGCAGGTTTCCACCAATCAGAGTAAAATTAACCCCTTAGAGGGATTTGCGATGGCGGCGATTTTGCGCAAACAACTCTTCCACTTCGTGCTTCGGTTGTGGGCGATAAAAATGGAAGCCTTGGATGGAGTGGCAATTTAGGTTGGAGAGTAAAGTGGCTTGTTGCTGAGTTTCTACTCCTTCTGCAACTACGGTCAGGTTCAGTGAGCGCCCCAAATTAATGATGTTTTCAATCACCGTGAGCTGTTTGGGTAGAGTGTCGATATTACTGATAAACGCGCGGTCGATTTTGAGCTCATCGATCGGGAAGCGAGCTAAATAAGCCAGCGACGAGTAACCTGTACCGAAGTCATCAATTGACAAGGTGAAGCCGAGTTTCTTGATGGCATTGAGCATTTGCTGGGTATGTTCACTATCGCTCATCACCGCACTTTCGGTCAGTTCAAATGTGATGTTGTTGGGATCTAGCCCAGTTGTTCGCAGTAGTTTTTCTAAATAATCAATCAGTTGAGGATTGCCAAACTGCTCGGGGGAGATGTTGATCGCCACACGTCCGGGTAAAATGCCTTGTAGCTTCCAGCGCTTGACGGTCGCGAAGACTTCACGCATAACCACGCGACCCAAATGTTCGATTAAGCCGGCTTTTTCCGCAACGGGAATGAAAGCACCTGGGCTGATATAGCCTTCAACGGGATGTTTCCAGCGTACCAAGGCTTCTGCGCCATTGATGCTAAAATCACGCGCGTTGACTTTCGGTTGGTACCACACTTCTAGGCCGTTTTGTTGTAGCGCTTTTTGCAGTTCAATTTCCAACCAAAGGCGCATCCGCGCTTCTTTGTTCATCTGATCATTGAATTTGATCAGGCGATTGCGACCGCGCTCTTTAGCCTCATACATCGCGGTATCGGCATTTTGCAGTAATACGCGAGCATCATTGCCGTCACCGGGATAACGCACGCTGCCAATCGAACAAGCTAAACGCTTACTGAAATGGTGCAGGTCAAAAGGCTGATTAATCAAAGAGATAATGCGATCTGCCAACATTTCTGCAGAGCGGTTGTGTTCTGGCTCCGGCAAGATCAAACCAAACTCATCACCGCCCAAATGGCCAAGTACGGCTTGCTGTGGCAGTAAGCGTTTTAAACGTGCCGCCACCTCTTTAATCACTTTGTCACCGATGTGATGGCCGAGAGAGTCATTGATGTTTTTGAAGTTATCAATGTCCAGATAGAGCATAACCAAAGGCGTCTCATTTTGGATGCACTGCTCTAAGCGCTTGGTAAACCCGTGTCGGTTATACAGCCCAGTGAGGCTATCAATATGCGCATCGACTTGAGTGGTCGCAGAAAACTGTTTTGGGGCTTCATCGGCATCTTGCAATAAGATCAACTGCGACTGATTACCGAGTAAAGAGGTGCAACCTGCGTGTAACTGGATTTTCCGTTCAAACCCACACCTTGGCCCGGTCAAGCACACCAAGGGTTTTTCTGTCAGTAGCGAAGCCAACTGCGATGAAAAAACGGTTTTGGTCTTTTCATCAATAAACAGTCTGGAGAGATTTTCTCCGAGCAGTTTTTGTGCGTCGTCAAAACCGAGTAAACGTGCAGCGGAAGGGTTGGCAGAAATAATGCAGTCATTTTCCACCATCATTAAACCATCAGGTAGCAGTGTCGTGAGGAGTGCGTATTTGCTTTCCGATTCTTCCAGAGAGCGCACTAAAATCTGCTTTTCTGAGGTATCAATCGCGTGGAATACAAGGTATTGCACCCGATCGTTGATCATGATGGGGGAGAGAGAAAAGTGTAAGCTGGTTTCGAGGTCGATTTCGCTGAGGGTCAGCTCGGACTCAATATGCTCGTTGTTAAACGCACGTTCGTAAAACGGTTTGAGATGGCGATAAAAATGTTCGCCCAGAACCTGACTATCGCTCATCCCGACCATCTCTTCGCTAGAGAGACCGGCGATATCACAATAGCGCTCGTTGACCATCACGTATTGGTGTTGATCATTGAGGATTGCAAAAAAGAACGGACTGTGTGACGTAATTTTTGCAAACCAATGCTTGAGCTGAGATGAGGTTTGAGCAGGCATTTAAAATACTACCAACTGTCCGTGCGCGACGACGTTTATAATATCCCCTTTAACAGCGTATGTCGTTGGGGTATAGCGTTACCAATTCGGTAACATGATTAACTATAACTGTGATTTCCACAGTAGAAAAGGATCTTGGCCTGAAGTTATTTTTTGATACATAACAGGAATCCAGGTGCTGACATCCAGTATGATGGGCGCAGATTGACTAACAAGGTAACGGATAACGCTCGTGTTAAACAAGATTCGCACTCAACTGGTTCAGAACGCTGCTTCAATTTTGCGATCTCCAATCCACTTATTGCCCCAAAACGTTCAAAAAAAAGCCTTGCTTGATGCAATGGGTTTAGTATTCCGCGAAGCCTTACAGGACGGAGACTTCGAATTCCTCGAAGATAAATGGCTGAAAGTCGAAGTAAAAGACATGGAATTGCGCTGGTTTATCAGTTACCAAAACGACAAGTTAGTCGTCGCAGATAAACCCGTCGCTGAAGATGTGAGTTTTAGCGGAAATCTGAATGATTTGGTTTTAATCGCCGGACGTAAGGAAGATCCAGATACGCTGTTCTTCCAGCGTCGACTCTCCATCGAAGGGGATACCGAACTCGGTTTGGAAGTGAAAAACCTGATGGATAGCGTGGATCTACAACAATTGCCGAAAGCGTTACAGATTTTGCTTCACCAACTGGCCGATTTTGTGCATAAAGGGATGCAAACGCCGAATTCATCCCACGAGGTTATTAATGCTTATTCGAACTGAAGCGCCTGCTGATATTTTGGTGGTCGATCAACTGTTGAAAAACGTCTTTGCTACTGAGGCAGAGGCGGATTTAGTGATGGCGCTGCGTGAAAATGGCCAGCGCACTTTGTCACTGGTGGCTTGCGATGATGAAGGTGAGATTGTTGGGCATGTGATGTTCAGTCCTGTCACGTTAGAAGGCGAGGATCTCAACTGGCAAGGTCTTGCACCTCTCGCGGTAAAAGAAGAATACCGTCGCCAAGGCATTGGTGCCGAGTTAGTCAAAGAAGGGTTAAGCTCGCTTGGGGAGCTTGGCTATCCTGCTTGTGTGGTGCTTGGCGATCCGGCCTACTACTCACGTTTTGGCTTTGAAGATGCCGCGCGTTATTCGCTGCGTTGTGCTTGGGATGTACCGCAGGGAGCATTTCAAGTGGTGGCGCTATGGGAGCGTGAGTTAGATGGTCGATGTGGAGTGATTGAATACAGCCAAGAGTTTGCGGCTTTATAAATCCAATCCATACTGAAAAGGAGCCTTTCTGCTCCTTTTTCTCTCTAGTCCTTGAGTCGTCTATCACCAGTTTGTTAGCATTGCCGCTCAGATAGGCTGCGAGTAACACCATGCTTTCTTCTTCACACTATTTGTCCGCGATGGACATTCAACAATGGGAATTGATCCATCCAGAGCGTTTGGCCGGATTTCAGCCGCGCACACAAACGCTGGATCACGATTGCCGACTCTTGTTGGTGGCCAATCAACCGCCACAAGGCGCGGAAATTCTGTTGCTGGAGAGAATTCTCAAAAGCTTTCAGCTTGAGCTGTCGATGGTTCGCTACATCGCACCGATTCAGCTCAGTCAACTTGCCTATACTGGACTCGAGTGGATCTGGTTTGCGGGCTGCGATCCCTTATCTCATCAGGCTCAAAAACAGCTGCATTCACCGCGGTTGAGTGACATTGATGGCAATACTCAATACCGCCGCGCGTTGTGGCAGCAAATTTGCGCTCATCAAGGAATCGCATCATGACGACTGTTTTTACTGCAATGCAACCGACCCATCTGGATGCTGTTTGGCGCATTGAATGTGCAGCGCATTCCCATCCTTGGGCGGAGTCCTTAGTGCGTGATTTAACTAGCCGTGGAGCATGCCATCAAGTCATGTTGGTGGATCAACAGGTTGTGGGGTATTTCTATGCCCAGAATATTGTTGGCGAAGTGACCTTATTGAATATTGCGATTGATCCGGCGCAGCAAGGCAAAGGTTATGGTCAGCAGCTTTTGCAGCACTTTATTGCGTTGTGTGAACAGCAAAAAGCAGAAAGCGCATGGCTAGAAGTGCGCGAAAGTAATCAGCGAGCTTTTGCGCTGTATCAGCGAGCGGGGTTTAATGAAATCGATCGCCGTGTTAACTATTACCCCGTGGCAAAGGGTAAAAGTGAAGATGCGATCATCATGAGCTACCTATTTTTGTAAACTGTTTGTCGCAACGGGTAAGGTTTGAATTTTGCGATAACTGTTGCTGACAAAACGCTGTGCAATCTCTTCGGCTCGCAGCGGTTTATCAAACAGGTAGCCTTGGAATTGGTTACACCCCAGTTTTTTGAGTGCGGCCAACTCAGAGGTGTCTTCCACCCCTTCGGCAATCACTTCTAAATTCAGTTTTCTGGCAATCGCTAAGATTGTGTCGACGATCGCTTGATCGTTATCATCAAGGTGCAGTTGATTGACAAACGAGCGGTCAATTTTCAGCACATCGACCGCAAGATGCTTGAGGTAACGCAGCGAAGAGTAGCCTGTTCCAAAGTCATCAATCGAAATACTGATTTGGCTCTCTTTCAACTTGGCCATTTTTTCTATGGCGCTCTCAACGTTTTCCAGCAGTAAGCTTTCAGTTATCTCTAATTCTATCGGCTCCCCCGTGATCCCTGCTTGGCGTAAAGCGTGGTTCACCTGCTCAATAAAAGACTCCTGAGCAAACTGTAGTGGGCTGATATTGATCGCCAAACGGCGAAAATGGGGCGGTAAAATGCCTTGTTTTTTCCACTGGGCATATTGATAACACGCTTGCTCAATGATCCAGTTGCCTATCGGTAAAATTTGTCCTGTTTCTTCTGCGATCGGCATAAAAACACCGGGAGGCAACAACCCTCGTTTAGGATGGTTCCAGCGGATCAGCGCTTCGACACCAATAATGTTGTGCTGCTCGTCGACCTGAGGTTGGTAGAAAAGCTCGAGTTGGCGCTGATTGAGCGCTTCATGCAAGCCTTTTTCAATTTCAAGGAAAGACTCCACCTGCGCCTGCATTTCCGGCTCATAGAACATGAACTTGTTACGCCCACTGGCTTTGGCGCGATACAGTGCGGTATCCGCTTGACGTAATACATCAATATTACAGCTTCCTACGGAAGGGAAAACCGAAATCCCGATACTCACGGTACAGTAGAACTGGTGATCGTCCACCGCATAAGGGTTGGAAATCAGAGTGAGTAGCTGCTTGGCCACTTCCTCAGCTTTCGCAGGCGAGAGATAAGGGATCAGCACTGCGAACTCATCGCCACCAATTCGTGCTGACAGGTAGTCGTTTTTAGTCCATGCCTCCATACGCAGCGCCACGGCTTTAATCAACTGGTCACCGATGGTATGACCGAGTGAGTCATTAATAGTTTTAAAGCGATCCAAGTCGAGATAGAACAGTACGCCTGTGCTATGCGAGTTTTGCGCAGTTTCAATCGCATCACTCAATTTTTGCAGCAACAAACTGCGATTGGCGAGGCCTGTGAGGCTGTCATAATAAGCCAATTGATTGAGTTTCGATTCTGCCAGCTCTTTGCCTTTCCACATCGATTGAAACGTCGACGCGAGCTCACTGAGTTCATCGTCATGAGTAAGACGAAGAGGCAGAGGTGAGCGCTGTGTGTCATTGAGTGAGTTAACCCAAGTGATCAGCATGGTGATTGGGCGAGAGAGCTTTTGGTAGAAAAACAGCAGTAAAATGGTCGTCAATAGCGTATTACGTAATAGGTCGAAGAGCAGTACGCGAGTGGTTTTGGCGATGAACACTTTGGCTATTGACGAGCCATCGATATAGAAGCTCAGTTTGCCGACCACCACGTTGGAGTTAGGCTGATGCAGCTCGGCACTAAACACGGAAACCGCAGGAGTAAGATAGCTGGCGAGTACACTGACTAATTGACTCTGTTCACTGATTGCTTTTTCTTTACGGGTCATCACATCGCCAAAGTCATCCACAATCTCCACTTTGAATATGCCGGGGTCGAGCATCAAGGTGGTGGCGACTTGCTCGGCGAGTAGATTATTAAGATGGTAAGCCGCTTGACTGGCGTTTTCATAACTCTGCACCAATTTAAAGTTATAGTGCTCCTGCACCTTGCTCTGCTCTTGGTGCAGGTCGGACAAGGTGTGGTAAAAACTAAAACAGAGTCCCAACAGTACAGAGACTAAAAACACGCTTTTGGCTTGCTTAAAGGCCAAAGAATGAATCTTGCGAAATTTGGTCATAGGCCCGACTTCATTTTTTTCTACTCTCTACAGTTATAGTCCAAATTTATTGATAAATTAATTAAAACTGCCATGAGAAAATATGAATTCACTCATTGAATACAGTGAAGTTGCTCCCTGCGCCAAGATAGGGGAGAATACCGCGCAAATTTGAACCGAAACGCTCGCTAGCTTATGTTGGGCTGATTGAGCACAAAGAGAACTTGTTGATGTCAACTACACCCTATTTCGGCGAAGTATCAAAGCGCCGTACTTTCGCGATCATCTCGCACCCTGATGCCGCCCAGCCTTTCAACGCTTAAAACCACCTTTCATTGCACACCACAATCACATCTCTACGTACTGAATTTAAAGGCTTTTTGTCTTTTTCTCGTTTCTTTGCTTTTCAATGATGTTCAAGCGTAACCTCGGAAAATGTGTACAAACTTGAGTACAAATCGCCATATTTACCGTTTTTAGCCAAATTCCATGACACAAACCTAGCTGTAGGCCTTGTTCCTACTGGGTTTTAGCCAAAACTTGCCTATATTTTTTATGCCAAAAATCGAGAAATGATGGTAAGACGTTCGCGATTATCTCTAATTGTTTGCCGGTTGAGTTGGTTACCGGTTGCTTTCTTGCTGTCCTAAAAGTTCATTTGTATGGGCCTGATCTTCTGAACAAATCATGCATCTTTCTGACCATCAACAAGTGATGAATCAGGCGATGATAGCTTTACATTGATTTTCAGGAGAATGCAGATGACAGCAGTAGCGCACCAAGTAACCCCTTTTCTAACGTCTTACGAAGTTATGGCTCGTTACCACATTAGCTATACGACGCTCTGGCGAAGAATAAAAGATGGCAGCTTGCCGCAACCTCGTATCAACCGAAATACACGAAACAAGCTGTGGCACATTGAAGACTTGGAGGAGTATGAGAAGAATTAGGAATAGATAGCGTAGCTTAGTTTTTCTGTTGGAGCTTGGACTAACGCTTTGAAACGCCGGCTTGTGCCAACAATATAGTTAATATGTACACCAACTTAGGCTAAGATAGCAGCATGGATTTTTTATTGATTGGATGGATAGGTAAGTGACGACTCCTCAAGAACGGACAACAGGTATTACAAATGCGTCGATAAAAAAACGTTTCGGCTCAATTCCCGCTTGGAAGATGTTGAGTGAATATATCTGGAACGGTTTGGATGCTGGTGCATCAGATATTGATGTCATTATTAACACCTGTGATCTCGGCGGGGTGGAGTCAATAGAGATCCATGATAATGGTGAAGGAATTGACTTTCATAACCTAGACCGAAATTTTGATAATTGGGATGACTCATCCAAAAAACAGGTTACCCAAAAAGGCAGTCAAGGCAGAGGGCGGTATTCATTTCATAAATATGCTGCAACAGCAACCTGGCTTACGAGAAGACAATCTGAGAATGCACGTATTACCATAGACTCGTCTCGTATTAAAACGTACAAAGTTGAGTTGATCGACGATAAAGAACAGCATAGTAGTATTCTTTCAAATGGAAGTGGGACATCAGTATTTCTTACGGGCATTACGAGTGAAAAATCTCAAAAAATCCCTAATATTGAAAATATCATGGAGGAGCTTTCAAATGAATTTGGTTGGAAGCTAATAGTTTTTTCTAACCTTAAAATATCAGTTAATAGAGTCCGAGTGACGCCTCCCCAACATAGGTTGTTTCAAGAGCTTATAGATGTTGATGGAAATATATTTAGTTCAAGTATCATTCAGTGGATAAAAAAACCATCTGGTGAAAAGTCATACAATTATTTTAGAGATTCAAAAGAACATCAGAAGTATAGAAATCTGACTGGTTTTAACTACAAAAACAATTTTTTCATAAGTGGATATATACAATCTGAGTGGTTCGATAATTTTCAAGATACCTCATCTCCAAATGCTGATCTCTTCATTAGTGAAAAGAGTGATGGGAATAAAGTTTTAGCTATGCTGCTAAAAGAACTGCGCAACAAAACAGCCGAGATTTATCAGGGGTTCCTTAGAGAAAGAGCTGTTCAGCTTGTCGATTCTTTCGAAGAAAAAGGATATTTTCCTGTTTACAATTGGGAGTCTGACGAAGATCGTTCCTTTAGAATTGCACATACGAAGAAATTAGTAACTAGTATCTGCGTTGCTGATCCAGCAGCTTTTAATGGGCTAAAGGCTAAGCAAACAAAAATTATAATCGGTTTGCTTGATAGGCTATCTACATCAAGTGAAAATGATAGTTTGATAGATATATTGGAAGGCGTTTTAGACTTAAATAAGGAGCAAATGGATGAATTTGCATCTCAAATAAGTAAATCTAAACTTGATTATATAATTAGCACGATTGGACACATTCATAAGCGAGATCTAGTCGTACAGAAAATGAAGTACCTTTTTAAAGAGCACGCTAAAGAAGTTCTAGAAACACCAGACTTACAAGGTATTATTGAGGCTAATACATGGTTGTTTGGCCCTCAGTACACAACTATAGGTGCCGAAGAGGATGACTTTTCTAATACAGCTAGAAATCTTCGGAATTCAGATATTGAAATATTGGATGGGGACGATATCAGTACCAGTGATCTTATTGAAGGCGCTACCATAGAGGGGGCAAAAGGCCAAGTAGATTTGTTTCTTGCACGCAAAATGGTCACAATTGATCATTCTACACAAGAAGAATTTATTAAATGTACGATCATTGAAATAAAAAGACCAAGTGTAGCATTGAATAAGAAACATTTAGCTCAAGCTGAACGTTATGCTGAGGTACTTGATAAGCATCCTGCCTTTAATGATGAGAGAATGAGATTTGATGTTGTTCTTGTTGGAACTAAAATCTCCCAGAATGATACTCAAATTACAAGGCGGTTGAAAGACCTTGCTGGTAAGGGCGGCGCGGGCCTTGTTTCCGGGGCGGATGAAAGAATTCGAGTATACGTTAAAAGTTGGTCTACAATTTTTAATGATTTCGAGGTGACTCATAGTGCTTTATTACAAAAGCTAAAAATAAAGAGAAGCGAGCTAGAGTATAAATCTAAGCAAACCCTTGTGGATGAATTGCAAATACCTCTCTCTGAGGCGTCGTGAGACTTATAATAATTATTCGATAAGTTGTTTTTTTGTAACTGGAAAAACAACTAATCTAAACCGAGCCAAATGCACTACTTGACTCGGTCATTTGTACTAGCTCAGTCTCTTCCTTAATTCAGCTACCCCTTATTGTCCGAAACGCCAGTTGAATGGAAAGCCTGTCGGCTCGATGATGGTTTCTAGTTGTTGATACCAAACGTCGTAAGCATGACGCATTTCGTCCAGGTACTGATATTGGTTGTAGATAGCATCCAGCCCTTTTTTGCTGTGGCCAATCATCAACTCGGCAACTTCTTGCGTCGTGATGGCAGACATTCGCGTTCGCATCGTTCTGCGAAGATCATGCATAGACCAGTGTTCCATCTCAATACCAAGCGATCTGCGAGCCCAGATTTTCACATTGTTAGGAATAGTGGTATCAAAGCCATTTGTGGCAAGCTCTTCTTGTCCGTTCGCGGGAAACAAGTAAGTTGATTTGCTCATCTGCATCGCCAGTTCAATCAGCTCAATAGCTGGCTTAATCAATGGCCGCATGATCGGCGCTCCAATTTTCTCACCTTGTTTGCGGATCTCTATGGGCACTGTCCACATTGCAGATTGCAAGTCAAAGTGATGCTTTTCAGCTTGAATGAGTTCGCCCTTGCGCCCTCCCAATAAGAGAAGCAGTTTTATGTAGATGCGATTCTTCTCAGTGATTTTTGACTCATGCAAATAGCGCCAAAGTATCCTGATCTCGTTGTCATTTAGCACCCGAGTTCGTTTTCCTTTTTTACCGCCAACCTTTTTTGCTGTGATCCCAGCGGCAGCGTTAATTTCCAAAATTTGTTCATCAATCAGCCAGTCATAGAACTTATGCAGTACAGACACTAGGCGCTCTGTGTTTGACGGAGACGATTCCGAAACCTCACGAAGACAGTTTCGCAAGGACAATTCAGTGATGTCAGTTAATGGATACTTGCCAAGTCGGGGCAGCAAATATATTTCACTGCTGCGTTTTTGGTAGTGCCACGTTTTCTCCTTTAGCCCTTGCTTACCGGCAGAGTCTATCCAGTCTCGAAAAATCGATTCGAAGCTTTGATTAGCAGAATACTTAGCCCGTTCCTGCTGTAGGTAAAGCTTGGGGTTTCGGCCTTGATCAAGTACTGCCCTTAACCTATCCAGCTCATTCCTGGCTTCAGCCAGCTTCATAAGGGGGTAAGTACCTATGTCTACCCGCTGTTGCTTGCCATCGAACCGATAACGAAACTGAAAAACAATTTTGCCCTTGGGCGATACCCGAGCACTTAGCCCATCTCGGTCGGCTTTTACTACGGTTTCTTTTGCTTCTTTATTTAACCTGGCATCGAGCCAGCTAACTGATAACGCCATGTTATAAGCCCAGCCCTAGTTTTGATTTTAATGATTGTTTACGTGTTTCTGCTTTGGGTTCTGGCGCTGTACTCATAGAAGTAACTTCACCATCTGGTGCAAGGCCATCCACCGGTACAGATGTCGTGGATAGATTGGGTTGGCTCATTTGAATTAACCCAAAGGTTGCCAGCATCCGCAGACGCTCAGCGCGTTCCCGTGGTGGCGTCTTTTCCAATTCTTTGAGTAGTTCTGGGTGGCTCCCTGGGGGAATGTTGACGACAACTCTCATGATCATGCCCCATAAAACCAGAAGCCTCGGACGTTCGCCAAAACAGACTGCTCAGGCACGATGATCTTGCTTCGTGAAAAAATCTCCTTGGCCGCTTCCTTATAAGCCAAGGCTCCACCTCCGGCGATCAATACCAAGTCCGCATTAATGCTTTCGTCACGCATGGATTGACGCATGGCTGTAAGAGCAACAGGCGCTACCTTTTTCATGGCAGCATTCAGATAAGGTGAAATATCGACTTTTTCTCCAAATAGCAGGACCTGTAAGTCGCCGGTTCTCATGGCTTTTTCAAGTCGATCCATTCCGACTTTGGCACCATGATCTTCCGAAATCAGCTTATCGATGGTTTCCAGTAGCACGGACATTGCCTGAAGACTGGTTCCTGATGAGCTGTAGCGAATTTCTCCGGCCTCAAGGGCAACCCAATCAACAGAAAAGAAGCCGGGATCAATGACGACGACACGACCTTCTTCAATCAAGCCCAGATCACCACCCGTTTGAACCAGATCCATATAGGCACCGGCAGGCTGTGGTAGTACTTTGACGTCATGAACGGTGATGCTGCGCTTAGGCGTCACTTGATGGACACCTTTTAAACGCTGCACAAGGTCAGACTTACGTTGTGGTTCATGAAACTGGGAAACCGGTAATCCAGTGACAACCAAATCGATGGATTCTGTTTCAGCCATTAACAAGGCGGCATGAAAAAGTGCCTTATAGGTTTTTGTGGTGGGATATTCCGGGTGAAGCTCTCGTTCCCAGCCTTGAAGGCGTCCAGCAGGAACACCAGCGGCCCAGCGCTCATTATCGACAGAGACATACAAACAAGTTTCATCATCGCCTCCACCGATACGCTCCGGCATACGATCCGCTGGACCGGCACCCGCAGGTAGAATAATGGTTTTCGGTTCACTACCTGATTGGCCAATTGCCAGCTTCAGGTTTGAGTAACCGATATCTACGCCTAGTACAAACATACTTATCTCCTGTGCACTCAAAGTGCTCTAACGGTTTTCAATCAACCGCGCTGTTCACGCTTGGGCATTTCCAAGTGCTCTGGCGGTTTACTCAAATGTCATTATCAGGATTCGGTGCACTGGCGGTGGGCAGAAAGGTGACAAATCCTTTCATCTATCTGCCTATTGCATTTTTGCAAAAGTATGAGAATAGGCTCTGTTTGGCGGCTGGTGACCTAGCCAAAAAAATTGAGACGCCAAACGTCGTTTGCATTCTGGCCTGAACTTGCCAAACGGTTTGTATCTTCATGGCGATACGTCTTTTTAGGTGTTTTTAAGTGAAATCAGCCTGTATCCCTTGTCGGGTATGGGATTGAGCGAGTCGATTTATATCGAGACGCCAAACAGTGATTGTGACGGCAGTTTTACGTTTGGCGTTTCGATCCAAAAGCCAAACGGATAGTGGTTTTGGCTTTAGGGGTTAATTGGATGGGGAAATTGGTTTGGTAGAAATCGTCAATGAACAATGGAAAGCAGATGTATCAGATTTACTTCAGCAAGAAACGGACAGGCTAAAAGCGCTGGCACGAGCTGAAGTTGATGACTTTTGGGTTACCCATTACAAGGTTCGAGAGAATGAGCCCTTTAAAGACTGGGGTCTGCTTGGTGTCCGTATCAGAGACTTTAAGTATGGCTTTGGCATAGAGTGGTATATCAACAGTTTTCACGGTCAACGAGGCAAACGCGTGGTCTTTAGCAAGGGGCTGCGTATCTCAAAGACGAAGCTGAGATACGCATTTTTAGACTGCCAAGGTTTGGCCAAAGAATGGGAGCTAGCGCTGGCCATGGAGAAAGAGGAATTCTTCAGTGATATTCGACGCCAGGTTGATAAGCTCAACATGCTGCGTCGCAGAGTGAATGCGTATTGAGTCAACTGCGCTACTTCACTCGCGGTAACTGGTCCCAGCGTGTTGTATAAGCGGGAGACAAATGCTCTCGCTTCATCGACCAATCTTTCTTGAGTCCTTGTCCAGCAAAGAAAACCTTTCCGGCACCGCTTTGGTTAATGGTGTCCAATACAGACATTAGCTGCTGGCTATTAGAGCGGGTCGATACGTCATCGAATAGTCCTGGTTGAAACATGCCAGGATCGTAAAAGTCAGACAGCATGACGCCCGCTTTGGCATAACGAAAACCATCCTTCCATATCCGCTTGAGTAAGTGATTGGCCAGCTCGATAAAATCCCGCGTGTCGCAACTGGGGATTAGCAATTCACCCGATGCAGAGTTGCTGTACTGCGGCTCGTTGTCCTTAAAGGGGCTGGTACGTATGAACACGGTCAGCACTTTGGCTTGCTGCTGTTCTTTGCGAAGTTTCTCAGTGGCGCGGGTTGCGTATTCGCATACGGCTTCACTTAAAAATTCAAAGTGCGTCACTTTTACGCCAAATGAACGGCTACAGACGATTTGCTTCTTAGTTGGCGGGATCTCTTCAAGTTCAATGCACGACTCACCATTGAGCTCTCTGACGGTTCTTTCTAAAACCTCTGAAAACTGGTCTCTGATGGCTCTAGGAGAGGCATTGGCGAGATCTAAGGCTGTGGTGATACCCAACGCATTTAAACGCTTAGAAAGCCGTCTACCAACGCCCCAAACATCATCAACCGGGACTAATGCGAGCAATCGACGTTGCCGATCTGGATTGGTCAGGTCTACAACCCCCTGAGTAGCTGGATATTTTTTGGCGGCATGGTTAGCCAGTTTGGCGAGTGTTTTAGTCGGTGCAATGCCTACACAGACGGTGATCCCAATCCAGTGGCCTATGCGCTCTCGCACTTGTTGTCCGAACTCGACAAGAGATATGGCAGACTCAATACCGGTTAAATCCAAAAACGCTTCGTCAATAGAGTAAACCTCTACTCGTGGTGCCATCTCCTCCAAAGTGCGCATCACTCGACTGCTTAAATCTGCATACAGCGCGTACAGTTGGCTAAGAATTCCCGCTAAAAATAGACGAGTAAGTGAGCAACCATTCTGCCGCATGGGTTGCTGGCGTCTAACACCAGAAAAATCACCCAGCCCAACCCGCTGTCTATTTTTTAAGGTGGGCATTCATCTACATGTCTAATTTTTTACCAATTTGATCGCTAAGATGTACTAATTTGATTACCGAGGGAGACTGACGGACTAATTACTTAGGGGCTTAATCGTACAATCTCCACTCGACACCACACAACTCACTTCTGGACATTTCTGAGTTGCATTTTAGCTAATTTAGAAAAACATGAATTAGATAAAGTATGGAAATTTCAAATCAATATGAGGCGGACATGAAGAAATTGAAAAAAGTAGCTTAACTGGGTTGGTCAATTTTGGTTGACCACGTCATGTTCCGGTGAGTACGCAAGTCATTGGCGCTAACGAATATGAAGGTCACTTTGCTTTTGACTTACTCTATAACAACTCTTCAGATATACAGCCTAATACCTTATCGACCGATACGCATGGTACCAATAATGTTAACTTCGCTATATTAGATTTCTTTGGTTACACATTCGCCCCTCGATACGCGAAAATGAAAAAGGTGTTTTTTGAGCTATTTGAAGTGACTGAAGAGAACGGAGGCCGTATTCAATTAAAGAAAGATATTAATCATAAGCTAATTGCTGAAGAATGGGACAATATTCAGCATATTGTTTGTTCATTGAGTCGTAAAACCACCACTCAAAGCACAATCATTAGAAAGTTGAGTAACGGCAAGAGCCGAAGATTGTCAGCATTGCATGAGTACGACCGTTTAATTAAATCTATTTATGTTTTGGAGTATGTTGATAATTCAACGTTGCGTCATTACGTCCAGCAAGCCTTGAACAGAGGTGAAGCATACCATCAGTTAAAACGTGCTATTACTTCAGTTAATGGCAATAAATTTCGTGGGGGGAATGATTACCAAGTATCACAATGGGGTTCTAGGGATTTTCCCCTCTAAAAAGACTTAATTCTCTGTAGACCACACCAATAAATGGCTGCGGAGGTGGGTTACTACTTATAAGTGT
>OARB01000010.1_pt1 | contig 130497 bp, 115 predicted proteins | sample 1475561 | NCBI WGS metagenome assembly OARB01 (sample SAMEA3360673, study PRJEB22359) | human gut metagenome | biome: ENVO:urban biome; feature: ENVO:human-associated habitat; material: ENVO:feces | place: Bangladesh | collected 2011
CTAGCCTTGAGACCTTGTGGCGTCTGCCGTGTCAGTGAGGGCGCATTATAGGGAGGTTTTGCGTTCTGGCAAGCAATAAAATGCTTTTTCTATGCTTTATTAGCTCAAGAGAACAAATTAACAGCAAAACCACTAAAAAACGCACTTCATCGTTCAATTAACAAGCAAAAGAGCCACTTTGAGTGGCTCTTTTGCTTATGATAGATAAGGTATCTGCTACTGGCTTGCGAAAATATTCCCGTCTTTTACCGATAGTAAAATAGGTGAACCAGGCAGGAACTTACCAGCCAGAATCGATTTGGCCAGTGGGTTTTCCACATTTTGTTGAATCGCGCGTTTCAGTGGACGAGCACCATAAACCGGATCGAAGCCGACATGAGCAATCAGATCCAGCGCCTCATCATCAACCTCTAGTTGGTAATCTCGCTCTGCCAAACGTTGACGTAGGCGGGCCAACTGAATAGAAGCGATCGACTTGATATGCTCTTGTCCTAATGGGTGGAATACCACACTTTCATCCACTCGGTTCAAGAACTCAGGACGGAAGTGTTTGCTGACTACGTCCATCACTTGTTCTTTGATACCTTGATAATCCAACCTTGCAAAATTTTCTTGGATACGGCTTGAACCCAAGTTGGAGGTCATGATCACAACGGTATTTCGAAAATCGACCGTGCGCCCTTGTCCGTCCGTCAAGCGGCCATCATCCAAGACTTGCAGCAGAATATTGAAGACATCTGGGTGCGCCTTTTCCACTTCATCGAGCAAAATCACCGAGTAAGGTTTACGGCGTACAGCTTCCGTTAAGTAGCCACCTTCTTCATAGCCGACATAACCTGGAGGCGCACCGACTAAACGAGCAACCGAGTGTTTCTCCATAAATTCCGACATATCCACACGTACCATGGCATCTTCACTGTCAAACAGGAAGTTAGCCAAGGTTTTACACAGCTCGGTTTTACCGACCCCTGTTGGCCCCAAGAATAAGAAGGAGCCAATCGGACGATTTGGATCAGAAAGCCCTGCGCGACTGCGGCGGATCGCATTCGCGACCACTTCCACCGCTTCTTTTTGACCAATCACGCGTTTATGCAGCACGTCTTCCATGCGCAGCAACTTTTCTTTCTCAGCTTCGAGCATTTTTGATACTGGAATGCCAGTCTGTTTTGAAAGCACTTCGGCAATTTCTGCATCCGTCACTTTATTACGTAGCAGAGTCATTTCCTGCATTTCGGCTTGCGCAGCCAGATCAAGCTGCTTTTCTAGCTCTGGAATGCGACCATATTGCAGCTCTGACATGCGGTTCAAATCCCCCGCACGGCGAGCGACTTCCAGATCCATCCGCGCTTGTTCAAGTGCCGCTTTAATATGTTGCGTGCCGGAGAGTGCCGCCTTTTCAGCTTTCCACACTTCTTCCAACTCCGCGTAATCACGCTCTTTCTCTTGCAGCTCTTCATTTAAGATCGCCAAGCGTTTTTCACTGGCTTCATCGTGCTCATTAGAGAGCGCTTGCTGCTCGATTTTCAGTTGGATGATTTTGCGCTCAAGCTTATCCAGAGCTTCTGGTTTGGAGTCAATCTGCATCCGGATGCTTGAAGCCGCTTCATCGATCAAATCGATCGCTTTATCAGGCAACTGGCGATCGGAAATATAGCGATGCGATAGGCTCGCTGCCGCCACAATCGCTGGATCTGTGATTTCGACATGGTGATGCAGTTCATAACGCTCTTTCAATCCACGCAAGATGGCGATGGTATCTTCCACCGTGGGCTCATCCACCAACACTTTTTGGAAGCGGCGCTCTAACGCTGGATCTTTTTCGATGTATTGGCGGTACTCATCTAAAGTGGTTGCGCCGACACAGTGCAATTCTCCACGCGCCAAAGCGGGTTTGAGCATGTTGCCGGCATCCATCGAGCCTTCGCCTTTCCCCGCACCAACCATGGTGTGCAGCTCATCAATGAAGAGGATGATATTGCCTTCTTCTTTCGCTAGCTCATTGAGTACTGATTTCAAGCGCTCTTCAAATTCGCCGCGGTATTTCGCCCCTGCCACTAGCGCGCCCATATCTAAAGACAACACTCGCCGTCCACGCAGGCCTTCTGGTACTTCATTATTAATGATGCGCTGCGCCAAGCCTTCCACAATCGCAGTTTTACCCACACCGGGTTCACCGATGATCACCGGATTGTTCTTGGTACGGCGTTGCAGCACTTGAATGGTGCGGCGAATTTCATCATCACGACCGATCACAGGATCGAGTTTGCCCTGCTCAGCGCGTTCAGTCAGATCGATGGTGAATTTTTCCAACGCTTGACGCAGCTCTTCCGCATTCGGGTCATTAACCTTTTGTCCACCACGAATCTTCTCTATTGCTTCAGAGACTTTTTTCTCGGTCAGTCCAAACTCTTTGAGTAAGTGACCCAGTGGCCCTTTGTCCTCAATCGCAGCAAGTAGATAGATTTCAGAGGAGATGTAGGCATCTTGACGCTTTTGCGCAACCTTATCACACAGATTAAACAGCGAGCCAAGCGCCGAAGAGAGCTGTACATCACCACCAATACCACTGACTTTGGGTAAACGATCGAGCATTTCGCCAAGTTTGGAGCGCAGTTGCATCACATCCACATTAAGCATGGTGAGTAATGGGCGGATCGGGCTGCCGTTTTGATCCAGCAGAGCCACCATCAGGTGCACAGGTTCGATATATTGATGATCACGGCCGAGCGCTAATGACTGGGCATCGGAAATCGCGATCTGAAATTTGCTCGTAAATCTGTCAAGACGCATACCAACCTTCCTAACCTCATCTGAGATAAATTGAATACGTTAGGAAAGATGGTTATCACGAACCAGATTTTCAAGGGAAGTTGAGGAAACTTTCTTGTTGTTTGATATGGGTATGGATGAAGGCTTACTCTTCAAGCCAAATAAAAGCGGCTTGGCGTCCTGTTACTCCATCGCGGCGGTAGGAATAAAAACGCTCAGCATCCTGATAAGTGCACAAGCCACTATCAAAGACTTGTTCAATCCCAAGTTCTTGCAAACGCAGTTTGACTAATTGGCTCATATCCGCCAGCCATTTCCCTTGTTGTGCACGAGGAGTGAAAGCGTATTCGGCTTGAGGATGGTGAGCAACAAAAGCGGCGAAAACATCTTCCCCCACTTCAAACGCCTGCGCGCCAATCGCAGGGCCAAGCCACACCATGACATCGCCAGACATTCTTGCCGCTGTGTGTTCAACAATGCCATTGACCAAACCACGCCAACCGGCATGTACAGCCGCGACTTGGGTACCAGTACGATTGGTCATTAATACCGGCAGGCAATCCGCCGTCATTGCCGAGCACACCACATTCGGCGTTGAAGTGATAAGGCCATCGGCATCCAACACTTGCTCAGTCGGAGCATCAACATCGAGTACCACTGTGGAATGGGTCTGGTTTAGCCAAATGGGTGAACTTGGCATCGCTGACGTTGCCACCAACGATTGCCGATTACGCAGTACAAGTACAGGATCGTCCCCAACATGCATACCAAGGTTTAACCCTTGATAAACGCCTTGCGAAAAACCACCGTGGCGAGTCGAACTAAACGCTTTGACTTGTTTGGGTGCATTCCAGTTGGGGAGAATCATGATTAATACTCTTCAGTGCGGTTTAGCTTCGCATCTTCACGCAGTGCAAGCGTCATCTCAACCATATCATCAGGCACTGGTGCATGGAATTCGAGCTCTTCCCCCGTAACCGGATGCTCAAATTTCAACATCACCGCGTGCAGTGCTTGACGATCGAAGTCACGAATCATTTCCGTCAGTTCTTCCGTCGCACCTTTCGGAATGCGTGCACGACCACCATAGGCCGTATCACCCAAGAGTGGGTGTTGCAAATAAGCCATGTGCACACGAATTTGGTGGGTACGACCCGTTTCCAAACGTAGACGCAAACGCGTATGTTCACGGAAATGCTCTGCCACACGGTAATGGGTCACGGCATGTTTGCCCATCGGGGAGACCGACATTAAAGTACGTTTGGTCGAGTGACGGCCAATCGGCTTATCAATCATGCCACCCGCGGTCATTGTGCCAATCACAATCGCTTCGTACTCACGAGTCACGTCGCGCTTTTGTAGTGCACGTACCAAGCGTGTTTGCGCGGGAACCGTTTTCGCGACCACCATCAAACCCGTCGTATCTTTATCGAGACGATGGACGATGCCTGCACGTGGCACTTCAGCAATCGGCGAATAATGGAACAGCAATGCGTTAAGCACGGTTTTATCCGCCTGACCGGCACCGGGGTGAACCACAAAGTCACGCGGTTTGTTAATAACGATAATGTCGTCATCTTCATACACAATGTTCAGTGGCAAATCCTGCGCTTCCCAGCGCTGTTCGTCTTCCAGTTCTGCCTGAACGGTAATCACCTCGCCACCCATCACTTTGGTACGCGGTTTGGTGATGACATCACCATTCACGGCAATCTTGCCTTCCAACAACCACTCTTTTAAACGTGAGCGGGAAAAGTCGGTAAATAATTCAGCCACAGCTTGATCAAGACGTTGACCAAGCTGGCTATCTTTTACTGTTTGAGTTAATTCAATCTGATGAGCCATATCGAACTTTTTAAAAAACCGTGAGACTAATAGTCACTAGTATGGAAAAATACGCCGACATTGTATCTGTTACTGCCAAGAAAGTAACGAAACGATTTGCGCGCGGTTTACGCACCTATTGAAAAGCAAGATTTGCAAGGAACTCCACCCTGACATGAAATACCAGACTTTATCAGGCCTACTCGCGTTATCCCTGTTATTTGGTTGCTCTAGCAGCCCAGATGTGGTGCCAGATGTACCGCCATCACAGCTGTACTCTGAAGCGCAAACCGCTCTACAAAGCGGAACGTGGTTAACCGCTATCGAAAAACTAGAGGCGCTCGATTCACGCTATCCATTTGGTGCTTATTCAGAGCAAGTACAGCTCGATCTGATTTATGCCTACTACAAAAATGATGATCTGGCCCTTGGCCTCGCGACCATCGAACGTTTTACACGCCTTAATCCAACCCATGAAAAAATGGATTGGGTACTCTACATGCGCGGTTTGACGCACATGGCGCAAGATCGCAACTTCATGCATGACCTGTTTAATATCGATCGCCGTGACCGCGATCCTGAACCCGTGAAAGCAGCCTTTGCGGATTTTAAGAAACTGCTCCAGCGTTACCCAAACAGCCCATACGCAGAAGATGCGCAGCGTCGAATGTTTGCGCTCAAGAACCGTTTAGCGGAATACGATTTAGCGACCGCAGATTTCTACCTGCGCCGTGAAGCATGGATTGCAGCGATTAATCGCACTCAAGAGTTACAAAAAACCTATCCAGATACCGAAGCGGCACGTAAATCCTTAGAAATACAACTCGAGGCTTATCAGCAGCTTGGTTTAACCGACGCGATAGAGCGAACTAAGCAGTTAATGCAGCTTAACCCTTTATAAGGCGCTAGAACTCACCAACAAAAAGAGCCACAGCAATTGTGGCTCTTTTTGTTTTGATTTGTTATTGATTTGGCGTAGCGATGTTTCTCTTAGACGCCCCATCACCAAAGTGACTTTTATCACAAAAGCAACATGGTGACTTTTTATCCATCAAGCTTTTTTAGGTCGAAACAAAGCGCTAAAAAATCGGAAATTTTTAGTCTCTACTTACCTGAATCTAGCGGTTTTATAAGAGATAACAAGCTTTTTCTTTACCTCTTCAGCACAAGCTTTGCGATAGATCACGTTTATTTCACATCAAGAAAAACCCTCAAGATAAGGTGATCTAAATCACATTATTTCCGCGATAGCGCGCTAATCTGAACTCAACCCATAAGGGATGACACAGAGGAAAAAGCATTATGAAAATCAACATCACTGGTAAAAACATCGAAGTCACCTCTGCAATCCGCAATCATATCGAGGGTAAACTCAAAAAATTAGAAAAATGGCAAGTCGACATTATTGGCTGCCAAGCCAGCTTCAGCGAAGAGCCCAACAAACAGAAAAAATTTGAAGCAGTCGTTAGCATTCCACGCGGTCAGTTAGTGGCTTCTGCAATTCACGAAGATTTGTATGCCGCCATTAACGAGGTAGAGCAAAAACTCGAACGACAATTGAATAAACTACGCCACAAACCAGAAGCTCGCCGAGCGGATAAAACGGAACTGAGCGAAGAAGTGGAATAAATAGAATGATGGGAGATAGCGCCTTAGGGCGCTATTTTTTTGCTTGACGCTCTCTAGGGGCTTGCTTATTGTGTGGTGACTTACTTGGATAAATATGCATTGATGACACCTCATTCCCTGTACTTTTTTGACTTCTTTTTTCTCCAATAATGTTTGGAGGCTCGCTCGTTGTTCAAAGACAAGTCAAAAACGAACAGAAAGCCTCCTCTTAAGGGGGCTTTTTTTATAAGGATAACTTTATGACAGACAAACAATACTCACTCGACGATATTCGCTTACGGCTAAACGAACTCGACGATCAACTGCTAAACCTGCTGTCAGAACGACGCAAAATGAGTATTGAGGTCGCCAAAAGCAAAGTCGAAACCGCGAAACCTGTACGTGATCCGGCTCGTGAACAGCAGCTACTGGTAAAACTCATCAATGCTGGCAAAGAGAAATATCAGCTCGATCCTCAATACATCACCAAAATTTTCCACACCATCATTGAAGATTCGGTTTTGCTTCAGCAATCCTATCTGCAAAACCTTGCGAATCCACAAAGTCGTAAGCCATTGGCTAGAGTCGCCTTTTTAGGCGCTAAAGGCTCTTATTCACATCTGGCGACTCGCGAGTATTTCAGCCGCAAAAATACAGAGCTGATTGAGCTCAACTGCGACCATTTTAAAGAGGTGGCAAGAACCGTGGAATCCGGCCATGCGGATTATGGTGTGCTACCGATTGAAAACACCAGCTCAGGCTCCATCAACGAAGTTTACGATTTGCTGCAGCACACCACACTGTACATAGTGGGTGAGTTAACGCAGCCAATAGAGCATTGCCTGGTGGCCACGCAAGAGATTCGTTTGGAGGATCTGAAAGTCCTCTATTCCCATCCACAGCCTCACCAGCAGTGCAGCGAATTTCTTAGCCGCTTAAAAGGGGTCAAGTTAGAAAGTTGCGCCAGTACTGCAGATGCCATGAAAAAAGTGCAAGAGCTCAATCGTGCGGATGTAGCAGCGATTGGCAACTCAGCCAGTGGAAAGCTGTACGGACTGCAACCGATTCAAGGAAATATTGCCAACCAAACCGAAAATCACACTCGCTTTATCGTGGTGGCTCGTAAACCCGTCGACGTTTCACCACAAATTCCAGCCAAAACCACCTTGATTATGTCAACTTCACAAGAGGCGGGCTCGCTGGTTTCGACCTTACTCGTGCTGCAACGTTACGGCATTAATATGACTAAGCTGGAATCGCGTCCGATTATGGGTAATCCGTGGGAAGAAATGTTCTACGTAGATTTAGAAGCGCACATTGACTCCGATGAGATGCAGCAAGCGTTGGCAGAACTCACTCAACTGACTCGACACCTTAAAGTGCTTGGCTGCTACCCTAGTGAAAACGTCAAACCCACTCAGGTGAAATTCATTTAGCGTCAATAAATTGAACCTTTTAAGCTGACAGCTTCACCCGCTCTGATTATAATGCGACCAAATTATACATAGAGTTAGGTGATCCAGGCTGTCAGCGTAGCCAAAATATTGGCTTTTACGCTATTAGGTTATTTGTCGGATCGTGACCAATTTTTGTAACGAATGGGTATCGTATTCACAAATGATCAAACGCTTTCTGTCGCTGATGGTATTGAATACTGTCTGTTATCAAGCCAGCGCTTTGGAACTGAATGTCTACCTTTGGGAAGATACGATTGCACCAAGCGTAGTTGAGGCATGGCATAAAAAAACCGGCGTCTCCGTTAATCTCTTCCATTTCGATAATGATGATGAACGCAGTTTATTAATGCTCAAAAGCGTACAACTGCCCTTTGACATCATGGTTTTGGATAACGTCTCCGCGTTCATTTTCTCAAGGCAAAATGTTTTTGAAGATCTGACCGCCCTTCCCAATCGTGCGAATAATGACCCTATGTGGCTACAAGCTTGTGGCACCCATGCGGTACCTTATTTCTGGGGCTCAGTCGGCATTGCCTATCGCAAAAGCTTGTTTGATAAACCTCCAACGCAGTGGAGTGAGGTCGTCGATATCGCTCCGGCGCATCGTGGACGAGTGGGTATGCTTAAAGACAGTGTCGAAACACTACTGCCTGCACTATACATGCTCAACGCCTCTCCCATTACCGATTCTATCGACACACTAAGGCAAGCGTATCGTCTCTTAGACGCCGCCAATCCCCATATCCTGACTTATGAGTATGTATTGAGCTATGTACGCAGCCACCCACAAACCGACAATCTACATATGGCGGTCTCTTACAGTGGCGATCACTATTCACTGAACCGCTTCTTCAATACTCAAGACTGGGACTTTAGCGTTCCAGAAGGCCGCCCTTATTTGTGGGTTGATTGTATGGCCGTAAATAGCGTTTCTCCCAACACAGTGCAAGCCAAAGCTTTTTTGGATTTCTTGATGAAACCTGACATTGCCGCAATCAATGCCGAATATATTCGAGCTGCAAGCCCGAACTACAAAGCACGCGCTTTGCTCCCTGTAGAGCACCGAGAAGATCTCTCGATTTATCTCCCAGAGCAGCGATTGGCGGAGGGGATAATCGACAGCGAACTCTCGGCGAAAAACCTCAGTCTGCGTGCCAAAATCATCAGCAGTGTGACTTACCAATATGAAGCTAAACCATAGAATTCTGTTACTGATTGCACCGGTGATCCTGCTCAGTGCAGCCGCATCAAGCTACATCATTTATACCAGTCAGAAAAATGCGCTGCTAAAAAGAACCGACAGTTACCTGCAGTTGAATATTGAAAAGTTAGCCAGCCACTATCGACAAGCTCAGTCGCTCGTCAGCAGTTATGCCTTCACGCTGGCCAAAAGTGACATCATCCGCCACTACTTCTCTTTAGAAAAAAATCCTTACCGCGAACTAGAACTGGTGGATAACTTACGTGAAACCCTGCAAATTTTGCAGCCGAATGAAAAACAGCTCGTATCGTTATCGATCCTCAATGGCCATGAAGAGCTGCTTTATTATGCGGAAAATAGCTCCGATCCATTTGCCGAACTTGACCCTAAGGTGATGGCGTACATCAAACAGCGTTTTGCATCCACACAAAAAAACTCTGATATCAGCTACACCGTCAACTCAGCGGGTGAAGATATTTTGGTTCGCTACGATATGCTGGATACTCAGACACTCTCAACGCCGCTCAGTTATAACCGCCAAGACGTGTTTTTTGTGGTGGTGTATGTGGTGCTTGAGCAGTTCAGCCAACTGCGCAAAAAAATTGAATTTGATAACCAGAGCCCGATATTTTTTACGCACTCACCTCCGAGTTACCGCACGGGCTTGTTGCAATCGGTTGAATTACAACCGGGCTTTTACGCCATACTCGACCCTGCACCGAAACTGATTAACGCCCAGCTTCACTCCATTCAGCGCGAACTTTTACTCTCTTTTGGCGTTTCGGCACTGGTGACGGTACTCATGCTACTGCTCCTTCTCTATCGCCATGTGATCAATCCGATCCTGCATTTGGATAAACAGCTTGAAGAGGTGGAAAACAACCAACGTAAGAACATTGAAAAACTCAATACTGACGATGAAATTGGGCGGCTTTCCTCGCGTTTTTACGCCATGTACAGCGAACTTCATTCAACCTATCAACGCACGAAAGCACTTGCGGAAAACGATCACCTCACCAAGCTGGCTAACCGCTATCAATTTCAAGTTCAAGCCGATCTGCTGCTATCACGTTGTTACGATACTCAGCATATCTGGGTCATGTATATCGACTTAGATAACTTCAAGTACGTTAATGATAAGTATGGTCACCAAATCGGTGATTCCCTACTGGTCAGCTTCGCGACCCACGTTCGCCAGTTATGTAAAAATTTTGAGGCCAGCCATAACACCTACAGTATTGCGGCCCGTTTATCTGGTGATGAGTTTGCTATTTTGCTCGTCTCCCCCAAACGGTTTAATGATTGTGCGAAGATCTTTGCTCAACGCTTGTTGGCACCGATCCAAAATAAAGACAACTCACCACTTAGCCATTTTCCCATTACTGCCAGCATTGGTATTGCGACCTTCCCTAAAGATGGCGAACACATTGAGAAATTGCTGCTCAATGCCGATACCGCCATGTATCAAGCGAAAAATGCGGGCAAAAACCAAGTCGCTTACTATTCGCAGGCGTTAGATCAAATAGTACAGCGGCGCAATAATATTGAACGAGCACTGCGCTTAGGGTTATTTGATCAAGAGTTCAATTTGGCTTATCAACCTTACTTTACTTGCTCAGGGAAACGCTTAGTGGGCTTCGAAGTATTGCTGCGCTGGCAATCTGAATTGCTCGGTGAAGTGTCGCCGGAAGAGTTCATTCCAATTGCAGAGCAAACTGGATTGTTTGGCACGATCGACCGCTGGGTCATTTCAAAAGCTTTTCAAGAGATATCAACTCTACAAGCCATAGTGAAAGAGCCGATCCAAGTGTCGATCAACCTCTCTTCGGCAGAACTCAATTCGCTGAAATTGGCTCAATTTATCCATCGACAGGCTGAGCAGTTTGGCGTCTCCCCTGCATGGATCGATTTTGAAATCACCGAAACGTTTGCCGCAGATTCGCAAAGCTTCCCATTGCTGCACGAACTCTCGCGTCTTGGCTATGGGTTAACGATTGATGATTTTGGCTCAGGCTATACCTCTATTACTCAGTTGGTGCAGTATCCAGTACAAAAGATTAAGTTTGATCGCCATTTTTTGGATACACTCATCGCCACCAACAAACAAAATGTTATTCGTCCACTGATTGATCTCTGCCACTCTCAATCCATGAAAGTGACCGCTGAAGGCATTGAGAGTGAAACTATGCATCAATGGTTGGCCGATTATGAGTGCGATTACATGCAAGGCTTCTACTTTGGTTATCCAATGAGCCTAAGCGAGATCTCCCCATGGCTTCATGCCTCCAATCATAAAAAGAAGAGTTATGCGCAAGATCATTATTGCTTCACAGAACCCAGCCAAAGTGAATGCCGTTAGAAGTGCCTTTAGCACCGTATTTCCAGATCAAGAATGGGAATTTATTGGCGTATCAGTACCGAGCGAAGTCGCCGATCAGCCCATGAGTGACGAGGAAACCAAGCAAGGAGCCCTCAACCGAGTCCGAAATGCCAAACAGCGCCACCCTGGTGCAGAGTATTATGTCGGATTGGAAGCAGGCATCGAAGAGAACAAAACCTTTGCGTGGATGATTGTGGAATCAGACCAGCAACGCGGAGAATCACGCAGTGCCTGTTTGATGTTGCCACCACTGGTATTAGAGCGTTTACGCCAAGCTAAAGAGCTCGGCGATGTGATGGATGAAGTATTTGGAACTGAGAATATTAAACAAAAAGGCGGAGCCATTGGCCTTTTAACCCGCCACCATCTCACCCGCAGCACAGTTTATCATCAGGCCTTAATTCTCGCTCTGATCCCCTTTATTAATCCAGAACATTATCCATCAGCTTAGTGAGTATGAGTTGAAGCTCTCATTCACTTCAACTCATCGAGTTCTTCAAAAAACACTCGGCTTAGCCAGTGATGTCATTAGGCTTCTGAGGATGGAGGCGGCATAAGCAGTTGAGCTAATGCCGCTTTCTCATCTTCACTCCGTGACTTGAGCTCATTCGAACCACGCGTGATGGTTGCAATCCCGACCCCAAGCATTTGGCTTATTTGGCGCTGAGAGAGCTCGCCTTGCAGCAGCTCATGCACAATATTCACTCGAGCGACTAATGCTTCACGCTCATCCGGCGTCATCAACATGGTCAGTAGCATTTCGTGCTGCTCTTGCTGCACGGCTTGCTTAACCAGATCCAACACTTGCTGCCACTCACTAAAAGAAGGTTGCTGTACCATAGTTGTACTCGTTAAGTGATACACCGGCCTATTGTAGTGCAGCAAGTTGAGGAATCAATACTTTGTATTTAACTCATGCTCATTCAAGAAGCGGCCTTGTACGCCCATCAAATCCCGATAGTAGGTTTCAAACATCAAAATGTTCTGCACATAACCGCGGGTTTCAGCAAAGGGGATTGCCTCAATAAAGCCATACGCATCCAGCTTACCTTGGCTACGTTTCAACCAACTATCGACCCGACTGGGTCCTGCATTGTAGGCAGCAAAAGCCAAGATTCGGTTCTGGTCATAACGCTCAAGCAAACTGCTGAGATAACGGCTACCGATCTCAATATTCTTACCCACTTGATAGAGTTCGTCAGGATTGGAGTAGCTCAATTGGTATTTCCTTGCCGTGTAGCGCGCAGTATCCGGCATAATCTGCATTAAGCCCCGTGCGCCAACGGGTGATTGCGCATCTGGGTTAAGCGCACTTTCTTGTCTGGCTAAAGACATTAATGTGATCGGATCTACACCATTTTTTCGACCATGCAAGGTAAACAAGTTCTGATGTACGACAGGAAAACGCAGTTGATTGTTATCCCAGAGGCTGGCGGAAATGGTCGCCGCAATGGTCATCTGATACCAACCTGAATCTGCGGCATACGCTGCCAACATCTCTTTTTCTTTCTGAGAAACTCGATCAAGCAACCAACGCCATTCACTTTTTGCCGCCGGCACTTTATCCAAGGCAATCAGTTCATCAATTCTGGCCAACGCTTTTTTATGAGCTTTAATCTGCTTCATATCCAGCGTTACTGTACTGGTCGGATAATTGACCGACTGCTGCAAAATTTTGGCTGCCGCTACGCTGTAAAAACTGCGTTGTCCAAGCAAAGCTTTTAAGCGCTCGGTACCTTCTTTTTTCTTACCCAGCGCGATTTCACTGCGACCTTGCCAATATTGCCAACGCAGAGTTTTACGCTCTTGCTCTGGTAACACCGCAATCCATTGACTCAAACCACGCCAATCATTCTCACGCAGTGCTAGTCGAATACGCGCTTCAATCAAACGCACATCTTGGCTAGTGCGAGTCACCTCATCACGCCATTTAGCAATCGCAGCCTCTTCAGTATCCATCAAACGGATTGCAATAAAACGAGCTACTCGCCCTTTCTGCTCTTGATTCCAGCCTTGGGCTTTCGCGACATCATTGAAGACAGCTTGCGCTTCTTGAGGCTCTGATCTTGCCCACTTTTGTAACGCCAACTCTGCTAACTTTTGATTAATCGGATCTTGCGATGCTTTACGACTGTAAGCTAACACTCGCTCAGGTTTATCAAATAGCTCAAGCATGCCTTGCGCTTTAGCTTGTGATTTTTTGCCATCCAGCTTCTTCTGTAGATAGACGATGAGGTTACGGTTACGGCCTTCAAAAGCGAGTAAAGCCCGTTTTAAAACCCAATCGTCACTCAAGCCCCCAACGCGATCCCACTCGGCAAATAACGGATCACAAGCATCGGCGATACTGGCACCGTTAAGCCACAGCTTTTTCGCACCTTCAAACGCCTCATTACGCTTTCCGGTTTGCAGTTTGGCGTTGTAGTAATGGCATTGGTAAGTTTCGCCATTGGGCAGTTGAGTTTGAAATTGCAGCAATGCCGACCATTTTTTGCTGCGCGCTAAAGCGTCTAAATAGGGCGCAGCGATCCGAGCTGAAAAAGGGTACTCTTTATGACTATCGATAAAATTGCGTACTGCGATCGGCGGCTTACTGCCGAGATCGATAAGAAAAGCGCGATAATCGAGATAAGGGGTTAAGGGATAGCTATCGATCTGCTTACGAATACGTTGGTATTGAGCGACATTCTTTTCGTCCAACCAACGCTGCGCTTTATCATATTGAGCTCTCTGCGCTTCCAAATCCAAAGTACTGGCGCTTGCTGAGCCCACTGCCCATACCGTGGTGAACATCAAGATCGAAACAAGGCTACGCGGCTTAAATACCGTCAGGCGCGTCATGAGATCTCATCCTTAAAATCAGTGTGATAACAAATTATTACGCGTAATCTCGCCATAAATGTAAAGGCAAGTGAAGTAAACTTAACGCAAATAATGCAACATTTTATTGAATTTCCCACTATCGCGAACGATGAAATAAAATCTTTGCATATTAATCGACTTATTCATCATTAACACCTTGGTGAATCAAGGGTAATTGTATTGGCTGAGTGCAAAGAGTTCGCGCTCAACTCTCATTAGATAAGAAAGCGATTAAGAATTTTTTACACAGGCTGAAATGCGGGTGCTCTAGTAACAAAAAGTCTTGCTTTGGTATAGAATGGCGACTTTATTCCGTTTGAAAGATTAGGAACGATCGGCAATGGCTGAATACGTATATACCATGTCTCGGGTGAGCAAGATTGTGCCACCCAAGCGTCAAATTCTGAAAGATATCTCCTTGAGTTTCTTCCCGGGTGCCAAAATTGGTGTTCTGGGCCTTAACGGTGCGGGTAAATCGACCCTGCTGCGTATCATGGCAGGCATTGACAAAGACATCGACGGTGAAGCTCGTCCACAACCCGGTTTGAAAGTGGGTTATCTGCCCCAAGAGCCTAAGTTGGATGAGAGTAAAACCGTACGTGAAGTTGTCGAAGAAGCCGTTGCGGATGTGGCTTACGCGCTTAAGCGTCTTGATGAAGTTTATGCCGCGTACGCTGAGCCTGATGCAGACTTTGATGCTCTGGCTAAAGAACAGGGTGAACTGGAAGCGCTGATCCAAGCGAAAAATGGCCACAACCTAGATAATGCTCTAGAGCGTGCCGCCGATGCACTGCGCCTACCGGAGTGGGATGCGCAGGTGAAATACCTCTCTGGTGGTGAGCGTCGTCGTGTGGCGATCTGTCGTCTTCTGCTGGAAAATCCAGACATGCTGCTGCTCGACGAACCCACCAACCACTTGGATGCCGAATCAGTGGCTTGGCTGGAGCGTTTCTTGGTCGATTACGCAGGGACTGTGGTCGCGATTACCCACGACCGTTACTTCCTCGATAACGCGGCAGGCTGGATTCTGGAACTTGACCGTGGTGAAGGTATTCCATGGCAAGGTAACTACACTTCATGGCTAGAGCAAAAAGATGCTCGTCTGAAACAAGAAGCCTCTCAAGAAAAAGCGCGCCAAAAAACCATTGAGAAAGAGCTGGAATGGGTTCGTCAGAATCCAAAAGGTCGTCAGGCTAAATCGAAAGCGCGTATGGCACGTTTTGAAGAGCTGCAAAATACTGAGCACCAAAAACGTAACGAAACCAACGAGCTGTTCATCCCGCCTGGTGAGCGCCTAGGTGACAAAGTGATTGAAGTGAAAAACCTCACCAAATCATTCGATGGTCGTGTTCTGATTGATGATCTTTCTTTCAGCATGCCAAAAGGTGCGATTGTCGGCATCATCGGCCCGAACGGTGCCGGTAAATCAACCCTATTCAAGATGCTGAGTGGTGTAGAAAAGCCGGATTCAGGCACGATCGAGCTGGGTGATACCGTGAAACTGGCCTCGGTAGATCAGTTCCGTGACAGCATGAACGACAAGCACACCGTATTCCAAGAGATTTCTGAAGGTGCGGATATCATTCGCATCAACAACTTCGAAATCCCTGCTCGTGCTTACTGTTCACGCTTTAACTTCAAAGGCGTTGATCAGCAAAAAGTGATTGGCGAGCTGTCTGGTGGTGAGCGTAACCGTGTCCACTTGGCCAAACTGCTTAAAGCGGGCGGCAACGTGCTGTTACTCGACGAACCTACCAACGATCTGGACGTCGAAACCCTGCGTGCTCTGGAAGAAGCGCTACTAGAATTCCCGGGCTGTGCTATGGTGATCTCGCATGACCGTTGGTTCCTAGACCGTATTGCCACCCACATCCTAGATTACCGTGATGAAGGTAAAGTGAACTTCTACGAAGGTAACTACACCGAGTACATGGAGTGGCTGAAGCAGACTCTGGGCGCACAAGCAGCAGAGCCTCACCGTATTAAGTACAAGCGCATTACCAAGTAAAATACTGTCGGGTATCACACTCAGAAAAGGTCGCCATGCGGCCTTTTCTTTTGCTCCACAGAAACCGAGTTTGTGATTGAGTAAGCTTATTTCAGCATACATCCGGTGATTTGATGTACCCTTTGCTATGCTTGTCCTATCTATACGTCGTCTTTGTCAGAGAGAACGCCATGATCGAAAAACGTCGCTTTTCACGCATCCTGTATCAAGCGCCAGCCACCCTAAGCCAAGGCGATAAACAACTGTCTACTTGCATTCAGGATCTATCGCTGCACGGGTTGTTGCTCTGGTCAGAAGATGAACCGGATTTAGATACTCACGCTTTAGTGGATGTGGTTTTTAGCCTACCAGAAAGCGATGTAACCATATCCCTCAGCGCAAAAATCATCAGCATCCAAGAGCGGATCATTCGAATGGCGATCAGCCATATTGATATTGAAAGCATTGCGCACTTACGTCGCTTAGTGGAGTTGAATGTGGGCGATGACAGCTTACTGCACCGAGACTTAGAGCATCTTTCTGATTTAGGACTGCATGAGTAATCCCAAGCCCAAATGGACTTGGGATGTTATTGACAGTGAGAGTGACGGTGAGAGGCGAATGATGCATTAACCTCTGTGGATCGCATCATTCGCTTGTTTGAGCAAGTTTTGGCTCTCATGCATAAACTGCTGTGAATAATCACCAAACCACTGGCTAACTCGTTCAAATTGAGCCACAAAACTCGCCTTATCGCCCGCGCTCACCAACTCAACCGCATCGCTTAAGCAGCGATGAAAACGCTGGATCATCTCAATATTTTCTGGTGATGAGAGAATAATATCGCCGTACAGATGGGGATCTTGCCCAAATAGCCGTCCGACCATGGCAAGCTCTAAACGGTAAATCGGTGAACTGAGTTTCAGCAGTTGTGCCAAGTTCGGGTTCTCTTTGGTCAGATGCAAGCCATAAGCAAAGGAAGTGAAGTGGCGCAGTGCTTGAATAAGTGTCATACCACGATCATGTTCATCCGCATCAATCTGGCACAAGCTTGCGCCCCAAATAGCAAACTGTTGCAAGAGCCATTGGTAGTGTTCATTGCCTCGACCATCACAGTAAACAATCACCTGCTTCGCCAAGCTTGGAACGTCTGGACCAAACATAGGGTGCAGCCCAACCACTGGACCTTTGTGCACTTGTAGCATGGCGGCAAGCGGCTTGGCTTTGATTGAGGTGAGATCGCACAAAATGCAATCGTCCGGTAACTGGCGCAGCTTTTCGATAACACCGAGCGTCAAATGGATAGGTACCGTGACCACCACTAAGCCAGCATCACTGAGCAGTTCATCCGCTTTGTCCCAATCTTGGCTGCCCAGCACTTTGACTTGATAGCCAGAGAGTTTAAACATACGGCCAAATAGTCGCCCAAGCTGACCGTTACCACCGACGATCACCACGGAACGTAACTCAGGATTAAGGCATTTAAAGCCGGAGTCCTTTTCACTGGCGTAGGATTCACGCATGGTTCGGCGCAAAATATCTTCAATCAGTTGGGGCGGAACACCTTTGCTTTCCGCTTCCGCTCGACGTGAAGCGAGCATTGCCGCTTCACGATCGGGAGCATAAATCGGTAACCCATATCGACTTTTCACTTGCCCGACCTGCTCCACCAATGCCAGACGGCGCGCCAGTAGCTCCACCATCTGCTTATCGACTTCATCGATTTGGTCGCGTAACTGATTCAACTCTACGGCCATGTTCTATCCTTGTTATCCTTGCAAACGATTGTGCAAAAAGGGAATAAGTTCCTGATGCGCACGACGTAATAATGCCTCAGTCGTTGACCAATTTATACAGCCGTCAGTGATCGAGACTCCGTATTGCATCTTTTCACGAGGCAGATCCGAAGACTGATTTCCTTCATTGAGATGGCTTTCAATCATCAGGCCAATGATCGAGCGATTGCCTTCACGGATTTGATGAATCACATCTTCTGCCACCAACGGCTGACGGCGGTAATCTTTACGTGAGTTCGCATGGCTGCAATCCACCATCAAAGAGGGTTCCAAACGCGCTTTTTGCATCTCTTCTTCACATTCCGCGACAGAAACCGAATCGTAGTTGGTCTGTTTGCCACCACGTAAAATCACATGCCCATTCGGGTTGCCTTGTGTCGTGAGCAGTGCCACTTGTCCTTCGCGGTTAATTCCCATAAAGCGGTGACTGGATGAAGCGGCCTGCATGGCATTAATCGCCGTTGCCAAGTTACCATCCGTGCCATTTTTAAAGCCGATTGGCATGGAAAGGCCACTTGCCATCTCGCGGTGAGTTTGTGATTCCGTGGTACGCGCACCAATCGCCGCCCAACTAAAAGTATCCGCCAAGTATTGCGGGCTAATCGGGTCCAACGCTTCGGTTGCCAGTGGAATTTCCATTTCGGCCAAATCGACCAAGAGTTGACGCCCAACATGCAGACCGTGTTCGATATCAAAACTGCCATCAAGATGCGGATCGTTAATCAGCCCTTTCCAACCGACCGTAGTACGCGGTTTTTCAAAGTACACGCGCATTACGATGTAGAGCTGGTCGCTCAGCTGCGCCGAGAGTGCTTTGAGTTTTTTGGCGTACTCTTTCGCCGCATCCACATCATGAATTGAGCAAGGACCACAGACGATCAGCAAGCGAGGATCGCGTTTGTGGATAATGTCCGCCACCGTCTGACGTGACTCACGAATAAACTTACGCGCCTTGTCACTGAGTGGAATCTTGGCTTTTAAGGCATCTGGGGTGATCAATATCTGTTCATTACTGATATTCACATCACTCAATTCACTTTTTTTCATCTCATCACCTGTAATTTATTATTTACACACCTAACAAGGTAAGCTGCAAACTTAAACAGAAAACACGTTAACAGGCTTTAAAAACAATGCAAGTGTAAATTTAAACCAACATTTAATGTAAATTAAAAATTACACCACTCATTTAATGACACTTGGCACACAAACTGGGGAATAAAGCGTGTTTTGTTCGCTTTGAGTATCTTAAAATAAGCCGTTTTTCCGCTCAGACGATGGACAGGTTATGGATCTCATCCTCTCATTACTGCAACAGATGTGTGTTTACCTTGTTCTCGCCTATATGTTGAGTAAAACGCCGATCTTCATTCCTTTGCTGAACATTTCTGGTCGGTTTGACCACAAAATCAGTGTTTATGTTCTGTTTTCGCTGTTTTGCATTATGGGCACCTACTTTGGCCTGCAGATCAATGATGCGATTGCCAATACGCGTGCCATCGGCGCTGTGATGGGGGGTCTGTTTGGTGGACCTGTGATTGGTTTTGCGGTGGGCCTCACCGGAGGCTTACACCGCTATACCTTAGGGGGATTTACCGATCTCGCCTGCGCGATTTCCACCACCGCTGAAGGTTTAATTGGCGGCTTGCTACACACCTATTTGCTGCGCAAAGGCAAAGGGAAGTTACTGTTTAGCCCAAGTATTGTCTTTGCGGTCACCTTATTTGCCGAAATTGTGCAGATGCTGATCATCTTGGTCGTGGCGAAACCGTTTGAACAGTCTTACGCGCTGGTTTCCACCATCGCCGCGCCGATGATCATTGCTAACTCAGTCGGTGCCGCACTGTTTATGAGCATCTTGCTCGATCGCAAAACCATTTTTGAAGAGTATTCCGCGACGTTTTCACGCCGCGCTCTGAATATTGCCGAGCGTTCTGTTGGTATCCTTGCTGCCGGTTTTAACCCAGAAAACGCCAACAAAATTGCCCGAATCGTGTATGAACAGACCAATGTCGGCGCGGTCTCGATCACCGATCGCGAAAAAATCCTCGCCTTTGTCGGGATTGGCGATGATCACCATAAACCGAATACACCGATCAGCTCGCAAAGCACGCTCGATGCGATTAATCGCAACGCCATCATCTATCTCGATGGCAAAGAACATCCTTATCAATGTTCTTTGTCTCCGACCTGCAAACTGGGGTCTGCGTTAATCATTCCGTTGCGAGCTGGCGATCGAGTGATCGGCACCATCAAGCTCTACGAGCCAAAACGTAAGCTGTTTTCCACCATCAATATGTCAATGGCACAGGGCATCGCCCAACTGCTATCCAGCCAAATTTTGTATGGCGAATATCAGCAAAAACAAATCCTGCTCTCGCGAGCGGAAATCAAACTCCTGCAAGCGCAGGTCAATCCGCATTTTTTGTTTAACGCACTCAATACCATCAGTGCGGTGATCCGCCGTGAGCCAGATAAAGCTCGCGAGCTGATTTTGCATCTGTCGCAATTTTTCCGCAGCAACCTCAAACAGAACGTCGAAACCGTCACTTTGCGTGAAGAGCTTGCCCACGTGAACGCTTACCTCACTATTGAAAAAGCGCGCTTTAGTGACAGGCTCGATGTGGAAATTGCGATTGATGATGCCCTGCTAGAACGCAATGTCCCGAGCTTCACTTTGCAGCCTTTGGTGGAAAATGCCATCAAACACGGCACCTCTAACCTACTCGAAGCTGGCAAAGTGCGCATTTACAGTGAAGTGGTTGAAGGGGGAATGCGCGTCGTGGTGGAAGACAACGCCGGGCTCTATCAGCCTCCGAGTGAAGATTATGATGGTTTAGGGATGCAAATTGTTGAAAAGCGCCTCACCAACAAATTTGGTCTTAAGTCAGGGCTACAGATTGAGGTCGCGCCACAAGAGTACACGCGAATGAGCTTTGTCATTCCACAGCAAGGCACTTACTAAGGGATTAACATGTTATCTGCACTACTCATTGACGATGAACGCTTTGCCCGTGAAGAGCTCGCGGAACTCTTAGCGGAAAGTGGCCAGATTGAGGTCATCGGCCAAGCCAGCAATGCAATTGAAGGGTTGAAAAAAATCAATCAGCTCAAGCCAGATGTGGTGTTTTTGGATATTCAGATGCCGCAAATTTCGGGCATTGAGCTGCTAAGTATGCTTGACCCAGAGACCATGCCTGAGGTGGTGTTTGTTACCGCCTACGATCAATATGCGCTGCAAGCGTTTGAAGATAACGCGTTTGACTATCTGCTCAAGCCGGTCGACACCGAACGTTTAGCCAAAACCGTGCAGCGTTTGCTGCGCCAACATAAGAAAAGTGACTACTCACCACTGACGCAACCCAGCTTAGACCAGATCCCTTGCACGGGTTTAAACCGAATTGTGCTACTGCCGATTAATGAAGTGGAATTTGCCTACAGCGATATCAGTGGCGTCAATGTGCAGACTGCGCAGCAAAAAGCGACCAGTCAATTGACCTTGAAGGTGTTGGAAGAGAAAACCGCGTTAGTGCGCTGCCATCGCCAGTACTTGGTGAATTTGAAAGCGATTCGCGAAATAAAACTGTTAGAAAACGGGCTGGCGGAGATGATCACTCATGCTGGCCATAAGGTTCCGGTCAGCCGCCGTTATCTTAAAGAGCTGAAAGAGATGCTGGGATTTTACTGATCCCAGCTCTACTTCTATGAGGAAAACTATTCGGAGAACTGCTCGATTAAGCGCTGCATATTGGCTGACGCTTGCTGCCAACGCTCTAAACGCTTCAGCTCACTGTAGCTAAATTGCTGCTTTTTCAGCAGTGCTTCAGCTTGTGGTACTTCCATGATCGGAAGGTTATCCAGCACTTCGACCGCCGCCTCACGCTTGTTACAGATCAAAATCATGTCACAACCGGCGACCAAAGCTTGATGGGAGCGCTCAACTGGCCCCCCCATTACGGCTGCGCCTTCCATGCTCAAATCATCCGAAAATACGATGCCTTTAAAGCCGAGTTCTTCACGTAACACTTGTTTTAGCCAGTAGCTCGAACCGCTCGCAGGTTGAGCATCGTAATGCGGATACACCACATGCGCTGGCATCATGGCATCTAGCACTCCAGCCTCAATTTGCGCACGGAAAATCGCCATATCTTGCGCAATCGTCTCCCGCTCATCGTAAGGGGTCTCTAAATGCGAATCGGCAATCACCGCGCCATGGCCGGGGAAATGTTTGCCTGTGGTCGCCATGCCGACGGCTTTCATGCCGCGCAGAAAAGCACTGCTGTGCTTAAGTACAGTTTGAACATCTTCACCAAAAGCACGGTTGCCAATCGCTTTACACGCAAAGCCCATATCGAGCACAGGCGCAAAACTTAAATCAACATCGTGTGCAATCAGCTCTGCCGCCATCAACCAACCGCCCTGCTCAGCAAGCTCAACGCCATTCTCAGCACGCGCGTAATACTGCGCAGGGGGAATGCGAGAAAAGCCTTCACGGAAACGCTGCACGCGGCCACCTTCTTGATCGACACCAATCAAAATCGGTCTTTTCGCCGCTTGACGGATCGCTTTATTGAGTGCCAGCAATTGCTGGTTATCGTGATAGTTGCGACCAAACAGAATCACACCACCCACTGTAGGGTGCTGCAGAATTTCGCGATCTTCGGCACTCAGTTCGTAACCGGCCACATCCAACCAAAGCGGTCCCATGCTTGCTCCTTGAAAAAATTGGCAAAATTGTCACAAGCCACGAGGTTATTCAGTTTATTTTTCAATTACAATGCCTTTGTTTGAATATGACAGAGGGATAACCAAATGGCAGAACGCGAACTCTATATCGGTGTGATGTCGGGAACCAGTTTGGATGGTGTGGATACCGCTTTAGTGGCGCTGCAAGACGATAACATCGAACTGCTGGCTCACCACGACTACCCTATTCCTGCCGACCTCAAGCAGCGGCTGCTCAATGTCTGCATCGGCCAGCCAACCACCTTGATTGCGATGGGTGAATTGGAGCACGATCTGGGGCATTTGTTCAGTGATGCGGTGCTGGCGCTTTTGCAGCACAGTGGCTATCGCGCCGAGCACATCCGTGCGATCGGCTGTCATGGACAAACCGTGTTCCATCAGCCTACCGGCACCAAACCTTTTACCATGCAAATTGGCGATGCCAACATTATCGCTACGCGCACAGGCATTACGACTGTCGCCGATTTTCGGCGCAAAGATGTTGCGCTCGGAGGGCAAGGCGCACCGTTAGTTCCCGCGTTTCATCGCACGATTTTTCATGCTGAGCAATCGACCGTGGTCGTGCTCAATATCGGGGGGATTGCTAATATTTCGGTGCTCAAGCCCAATGGTGAAGTGGTGGGCTATGACACCGGCCCTGGCAATATGCTGATGGATAGCTGGTGCCAAAAAGAACGTAACCAGCCTTACGATAAAGATGCCCTGTGGGCCAAACAAGGCAGCGTGAATGCCGCATTACTTAGCCATTTAAAACAAGACCATTACTTTGCTCTGCCAGCACCCAAAAGCACAGGCCGCGAGCTGTTTAATCTGCCTTGGTTAGAAACGCAGCTCGCCACGTTTTCGGTTGATGCCACCGATGTGCAACGCACCTTGTGTGAATTCACTGCGCAAACCATTGTTGAGCAAGTCGCACCATTCGCCGAAGGGCCACAACCACAGCTTTTAGTGTGTGGCGGCGGTGCGCAAAATCCTTTACTCATGGAACGCTTACAAGCCTTGCTGCCAAGCTGGCAAGTTGCCCCGACCACCCAAATGGGCGTGGATGGCGATAATATGGAAGCCATGGCTTTCGCTTGGCTGGCACAACGGCGTATACACGGTTTACCCAGTAATTTGCCCGCCGTGACGGGCGCATCACGTCTTGCGAGTCTTGGCGTGATTTACTACCCCGATTAATCGCTACAGGAATTTTTATGACCAACGATGCACTTATCGCCGCGCTTTCTCATCTGGTTTCCGAAGGTCGTAACCCCGATACGATGGATATTGATTTGCTCTCATCGCAAGAAATTGTCGAGCGGCTTAATCAACAAGACAAACAAGTGCCACTGGCGGTGGAAGCGGTATTGCCGCAGATTGCCCAAGCGGTTGATAAAATCACTGCCGCCTTCAAACAAGGTGGCCGCTTGATCTACTTAGGGGCAGGTACCAGCGGTCGTCTGGGTGTGCTGGATGCCTCAGAATGCCCACCCACTTTCGGAGTGAGCGATCAAATGGTGATTGGCCTGATTGCCGGAGGCAAAGAGGCGATGTTTACCGCACAAGAAGGGGCGGAAGATAACGCCACGCTGGGCGCACATGATTTACAGCAAATCGACTTTAGCAGCAAAGATGTTCTAGTCGGGATTGCGGCGAGTGGCCGCACACCTTATGTGATTGGCGCGTTAGAGTACGCCAATGATTTAGGCGCGACCACCATCGCACTCTCGTGCAACCCTGATTCTCCGATTGCCGAAATCGCCCAGATTGCCATTTCTCCGGTCGTCGGGCCGGAAGCGTTAACGGGTTCAACCCGACTTAAATCCGGTACAGCGCAGAAGTTGGTGCTCAATATGCTCACGACTGCCAGCATGATCCGCCTTGGTAAAAGCTATCAAAATCTGATGGTCGATGTCCGAGCCACCAACCGCAAGCTGATTGCCCGAGCGGTGCGAATTGTCATGCAAGCGACCGATTGCCAACGCGAAGAAGCCGAAGCACTACTCAAAGAGAGCCACAACAACGCAAAACTGGCGATTTTGATGCATCTGACCGGCATGAACTACGAGCAAGCGACGGCGAAACTCTCGCAATCGGACGGCTTCTTACGCCGCGCCATGGAAGAGCACGAAGAGTAATTAGCCAGAGCAAAACGAGAGCCCTATGGGCTCTCGTGACTTTTGATCAGAGACACGACAATTTCGCCCTCTTTCGGCGCAAAACTCGCCACATCCTGACACATCTGCACCCGCCCACGACTGTCGACTGAAAACAGCGGCAAAACAAAACTCTCTTTGTGGATTTGCTGATAATCCTGATAAGTGAAGTTTTCGCTCAATTTGGTGTGCTTCACTTCCGCACCTTGGCCGACCAAACTCGCCAGTTTTTTGTAACTCACTTCACCACCTAGAAACGGCAAGCCATGATATTCCTGAGCGACGAGATGCTTTTCACTGACGTTATTGGTTGGATTATCGTTGAGGCAAAACACACGCTTATCGCCAAAATCCGATAAAAACTGCATACAGGCCATGATGTTGAAGTGTTTGTCAGGGCTCAGAGCTAACACATGCCCAATCCCAATCAAATTAAGGTAATCCTCGGCATGGCTGGAAATCGGGTTGCCGTAATAGTGCTCAAGCCCGGTCATTCTTGCTTGGCGAATGTAGTCCCAGTTGGAATCCGTCACCACCACTCGACAATCGTACTTAGCGATCGCTAAACCGACCTGACGCGCCACATCATTGGCACCGATGATCAAGAAGCCTTTCGGCGCAGGTTCAGACACTTTCAATGCCAACGCCATTGGTCGAGCAGTCGCACTTTGCAGCACGACAGTGCCAATGATCACCATAAAGGTCAGCGGCACTAATAGCTTGGCATCAGCGATGCCAAACTCCATCAATTTGATGGCAAACAGAGAAGAGATCGAAGCGGCCACAATCCCGCGCGGAGCCACCCAAGCTAAAAAGGCTTTTTCACGAACATTGAGCGTGCTGCGCAACGTTGAAATGAAGATAGACGCAGGGCGAGCCAGCAGTTGCATCACCACAAACAGCCCCAAGGCGCTCCAGCCCAACGCTTGGAAATCCGCCACTTCAATCCGCGCCGCGAGCAGAATAAACAGCCCTGTGATCAGCAAAATCGTTAAGTGCTCTTTAAAGTGCAAGATGTGCTGAATATTGACCCCTTTGGCATTCGCCAGCCACATCCCCATGACTGTCACTGTCAGTAGGCCAGATTCGGACTCCAAGGCATTAGACGCAGCAAACACACCGAGCACAACACTCAGCACCGCAAACGGCTGCAAGTACTCCGGCAACAGGCCTCTACGCAGTACCGCCGCCACCGCTACTCCAGAAGCGATACCAATGGAAAAACCGACCAATAAAATCAGGCTAAACACTTCTAGGCTATGAGCATGGCTGCTGGATACGATAAATTCATACACCATGACCACAAACAGTGCACCAAGTGGGTCGATTAAAATCCCCTCCCAACGCAGAATATTCGCTAAACGTGCGGTTGGGCGTACTGTGCGCAGCAAAGGCACAATCACGGTTGGGCCCGTGACCACAGTCAAACTGCCAAACATCAGTGCTAACGGCCATTCAAAGCCAAGCAACCAATGCGCAGCCGTGCTGGTGATCCCCCATGAGACGAGTGCGCCAACCGTGACAATGCTCCACACTGTATTACTGACGCCGCGGATCTCTTTGAAATTTAGAGTGAGACTGCCTTCAAACAAAATCACCGCCACGGCAAGTGAAACAAGCGGAAAGAGCAAATCACCCATCAGGGCTTCCGGGTTTAACACCCCAAATACTGGGCCAGCTAAAATCCCCGCCAACAGCAAAAATAAGATGGCTGGCAGACGTAACCGCCAGGCTAACCACTGACATCCTAAACCGACTACGCCAACCGCAGCGATAGTCAGAGCAATAGACTCTTCGTGCATCATTGCACCTCTTATCGGTTATTGATTGTACTCATTCCAACCGCGTTGCCACTCCATACGAAAACGCTGCGCCTGCTCTGTACCTTCACAAATCCCTTCATAATATTGGCCGCTCAAGCCAATTTGGTAAGCCACATCAGGGTTACAATATTGCTCTAATCCCTTTTGATAGCCTTGTTCATAATCACCCAGTTTGGCTGAGCCGAGCTCCATTAAGCTTTTATAGCTGCGCTGGGTATGACCGGTCACGGCATCCTGATAACCGATTTGATACCAGTTGCCCTCTTGTACTAACTGTGACTCACTCGCTGCACAAGCGGCAAGCAGCACAATACAGCCCATTACTATCCATTTTTTCATGTTTTACCTTGAGTTAGACGAACGCATTTTGTTGATGAAATGAGCATGCCATTGAATAGCATAGCCTGCTACTCAATTTTCATGCTCGCGTCGCGGCTTCAAGTCAGAAGTGGGTATATTCAAAACCACTTATTTAGCTAAAACACCGCTTAATTCACCACACGACCACTGACTCGGAAAGCCAGTGAAGCTCGCTTATTGATAAATTACTATCCACAGTGAGCTTAATTCATTAACAAAAGGACAAACGCTATGTTGTGGTTTCTAACCTGTGTCGCAGCCCTCGTTGGCGGTTACTTTATTTACGGAGCTTTCGTAGAGAAAGTATTTGGCATCAACGAAAAGCGTCAAACCCCTGCCCATACAAAAACGGACGGCGTCGACTATGTACCGATGTCCACCCCAAAAGTTTATCTCGTACAATTACTGAACATCGCCGGTGTTGGTCCTATCTTTGGTCCAATCATGGGTGCGCTGTACGGTCCAGCCGCCATGCTGTGGATCGTAGTTGGCTGTATCTTCGCGGGTGCAGTACACGACTACTTCTCAGGTATGCTTTCTATCCGTAACGGTGGTGCTTCGGTTCCATCCATCACGGGTCGTTACTTAGGCAATGGCGCAAAACACTTTATGAACATTTTTGCCATTGTGTTGCTGCTTCTGGTTGGTGTGGTGTTCGTTTCAGCCCCTGCTGGCATGATCACTAACCTGATTAACCAACAAACTGACTTCACCGTCAGCATGACCACCATGGTCGTGATCATCTTCGCTTACTATATTCTGGCGACTATCGTTCCTGTTGATAAAATCATCGGCCGTTTCTACCCCCTATTTGGTGCGCTACTGATTTTCATGTCGGTTGGTTTGATGACGGCGATTGCGTTCTCTTCTGAGCACCAAGTGCTGGGCGGATTTGAAATCAGCGATATGGTGAAAAACCTCAACCCGAATGACATGCCTCTGTGGCCGGCTCTGTTCATCACCATCGCTTGTGGTGCTATCTCTGGCTTCCACGCGACTCAGTCTCCGCTGATGGCACGCTGTATGGAAAATGAGAAGAACGGTCGCTTCGTGTTTTACGGCGCGATGATTGGCGAAGGCATCATTGCTCTTATCTGGTGTACTGTTGCTCTCTCTTTCTTCGGCTCACTGGAAGCTCTGTCTGAAGCGGTGAAAAACGGTGGCCCAGGTAACGTGGTTTACGGTGCTTCTTTCGGCCTGCTGGGTGTGTTTGGTGGTGTGATTGCTTTCCTTGGCGTGGTGATCCTGCCTATCACTTCGGGTGATACCGCGTTCCGTTCAAGCCGTCTGATCTTGGCTGAATACTTCAACATGGAGCAAAAAACACTGCGTAACCGCCTACTGATGGCTGTACCTCTGTTCGTTATCGGTGCAGTGTTGACCCAAGTCGATTTCGGTATCATCTGGCGCTACTTCGGTTTTGCGAACCAAGCGACCGCAGTCATGATGCTGTGGACAGCCACCGCTTACCTGATGCGCCACAACAAACTGCACTGGATCTGTACGGTACCTGCGCTGTTTATGACTACAGTGTGTATCAGCTTCATCCTTAACAGCAGCACGTTAGGTTTTGGCTTACCAATGCAGATTTCAACCATTGCAGGTGTACTGGCTTCTCTGGGTGCTCTGGCTTACGTAGCGAAAGTATCCAAAGGCAAAGGGGAAACCGATCTTGCCGATGAGGAGAAACCACAAGGCGTGACGAAAACCGCTTAATCTCGACGCTTCAATCACCTGATTGAAAACGAAAATGGCTCCCAATCTGGGAGCCATTTTTTTGTGCGATATTCCTTTGTAAAGAAATTGCAAAGAAACCATCCATTTTGGATTCACAAGATGGATGGAGAAATGACTAGTCGACTTGCTTAATTTGCAGCTCTTTAGGCACTTCAAAGAACATGTTCTCTTCGCGGCCAAGCACCTCTTCTACCGACGTTGCGCCGAGCTCTTTGATGCGATCCAAGATTTGGTTTACCAACTCTTCTGGTGCCGAAGCGCCCGCAGTCACCCCAATTAACTGCGCATCAACGAACCACTCAGGGTCGATATCCTGTGGGCAGTCAATCAAGTAACCGGGAGTGCCCAACTTCTCAGCCAACTCCTTTAATCGAGTCGAGTTCGATGAGTTTTTCGAGCCCACCACCACCATCACATCGACTTGCTCAGCCAAGATACGCACTGCATCTTGACGGTTTTGGGTGGCATAACAGATGTCATCTTTACGCGGGCCTTGGATCTTCGGAAATACACGGCGCAGCTCATCAATCACATCCGCCGTTTCATCGACTGACAACGTGGTTTGGCTCACATAGTGCAGGTTACTTGGATCTTTCACCTTAGCTTGCAGTGATACGACATCTTCTGGCTTTTCGACCAGATACATGCCGCCTGTATCACTGGCATACTGCCCCATCGTGCCTTCCACTTCAGGATGGCCAGCATGACCAATCAACACCACTTCCATATGTTTGCGACTGGCACGCGCCACTTCCATATGAACTTTTGTCACTAGTGGACAAGTCGCATCAAATACCGTCAATGAACGCTCTTTCGCTTCTTGGCGAACCGCTTGCGACACGCCATGAGCCGAAAAAATCACAATGTTATCGTCGGGAACTTCATTTAATTCCTCAACAAAGCGGGCTCCACGCTGCTTTAACCCCTCGACCACAAAGCGGTTGTGCACCACTTCATGACGGACATAAATCGGCGGCTGATAAAGCTCCAGCGCACGCTCAACAATGCTGATCGCGCGATCCACACCCGCGCAGAAACCGCGAGGGTTGGCTAACAGTATTTTCATTGGTTTGCTCATTGCTAGTCGTTATGGTTGGCTATTGTAAGGAAACTCACTCAACAGACAAGATCTCAACATCAAAGGTGATGTCTTGCCCTGCCAATGGGTGATTGAAATCGACAGTCACTGAGTCACCGGCGATCTCCGTGATGATTCCGGGAATTTCCATTCCGTCAGGGCCACTGAAAGCCATAATGGTTCCGACCTCTAACTGCAGATCACCACCAAGAAACTTACTGCGATCCATGTAATGGACATGATCTGGATTGGGCGCGCCAAACGCATCTTGCGCCGCTAAAGCGACCGATTTTTTCTCGCCCGGCAACATTCCGAGTAAACACTGCTCGAAATTGGGGCTCAGGCTACCATCGCCCATCACTAGCTTGGCCGGTTTTCCTTGATTATGGGTACTGTCGGCAACAGAGCCGTCCTTAAGCTTGATCGTAAAATGCAGGGTAACTGCAGAGTTAGAGGCAATAGGGTTCACGTTATCACTACCTTGTTATTGTTTAACGAACGCCGCTTCACTTTAGCGGCGACGAGCGGGCGCTGATGCCAGCCTTTATAGTAAAAAGCGCCCTCCGAATCAACGGACGGCGCTTGTGGTTATTTGCCGCAGTGTCTTTGCTTTACGGCGCAATGCAGAGCACTAAGACTGACTTGGTGCACTTTTCTTAGCGCGAAAACCATCGAGAATAATCATCGCTGCGCCGATACAGATCGTACTGTCGGCCAAATTGAACGCTGGCCAGTGGTAGGTTCCCCAGTAAAAATCGAGATAATCGACCACAAAACCATGCACGATGCGATCAAACACATTGCCCACGGCACCGCCAATGATCAGCGCATAAGCAATATTGTTCCACTTATCACTCGCCGGAAGACGACGCATCCAGTAAGCGAGCATACCGGTGACCACAAAGGCAATACCCGTAAATAGCCAGCGCTGCCACCCTTCCTGATCGCTCAGAAAGCTAAAAGCCGCGCCATAGTTATGCACATACAGCAGGTTAAAGAAAGGCAGCACCTCAATACGGTTTGCCCAACCATAGCCCATGTTATCCATCACAATTAACTTGATCGTGATGTCAGCAATGAACACCAGAAGCGCCAGCCACAGCCAGCGCAATCCAGATTGTTTAAGAGCCAGAGACGAATTCGACATGATGGTTAGCCTAAGTTACGCAAACTTGCGTACTTCGCCTTCACCCTCAACGTTAGACACGCAGCGACCACAAATGGTGGTGTGACCTGCAATCGTGCCTACATCAGGGGTGTGGTGCCAACAGCGATCACACTTCTCTGCTTCGGTTTTGTTCACTTGAACAAACAAGCCATCGATATCGGTCGCCTGTGCAGCCTCGCTCTTCTCAGCCAGTGGCTTCACCACGGCTTTTGAAGTCAGCAGCACGAAACGCAGCTCATCGCCCAGTTTCGCTAGCTTACTCGCCAATGAATCATCAGCAAACAGCACTAATTCTGCTTGCAGTGAACCACCGATCAGTTTTTCGTTACGAGCGTTTTCCAGCAGTTTGTTGACTGAGCCACGCACTTTCTGAATATCATTCCAGAATGCGTTATTTAGCTCTTCGCCTTCTGCCAAACCAAACAGGCCATCAAACCATTCCGTGGTAAACACGAACTTGTCACGTGCGCTGCCGTCAGCTTGCTGCGCTGGCATTGCGTTCCAAATTTCATCAGCGGTGAATGACATGATAGGCGCCATCCAACGAACCAGAGCTTCCACAATGAAGAACAGAGCGGTTTGACAGCTACGCTGTGCATGACCACCACGTTTGGCTGTGTATTGACGGTCTTTGATCACATCTAGATAGAAAGATCCCATCTCGATTGAGCAGAAGTTCATCAAACGCTGTACCACTGCGTGCAGGTTGTAATCCTGATACGCTTGAATGATCTCTTGTTGCGCGGCCAGTGCACGACCGACAGCCCAACGATCCAACGCCACCATGTCTTCAACAGGAATGATGTCTGTGGTTGGGTTGAAGCCGTTCAGGTTCGCCAAGAAGAAACGTGCGGTGTTACGAATACGACGGTACGCATCCGCAGAACGCTTGAGGATCTCATCTGATACCGCAACTTCACCAGTGTAATCGGTTGAAGCAACCCACAGACGCAGAATGTCAGCACCCAGCTTGTTGGTCACATCTTGTGGAGCAACCACGTTACCGATCGATTTCGACATCTTGCGGCCTTGGCCATCAACCACGAAACCGTGCGTCAATACTTCTTTGTAAGGCGCTTTGCCTTTCATCGCCACCGAAGAGATGAGGGATGATTGGAACCAGCCGCGGTGTTGGTCAGAACCTTCTAGGTACATATCCGCTTCTGCGCCGTTGAATTCTTGACGTGCATCCACAACCGCAGAGTGAGTCACCCCTGAGTCAAACCATACATCTAGCGTATCCAGCACTTTTTCATAGTTGGCCGCATCTTCAGCGCCAAGCAGTTCCGCAGTATCGAGATCCCACCATGCTTGAATACCTTTTTGCTCAACCAGTTGCGCCACTTTCTCAATCAGATCAGCGCTGTTTGGATGCAGTTCGGCGGTTTCTTTGTGCACGAACAGTGCAATCGGCACGCCCCAAGTACGTTGACGAGAGATACACCACTCAGGGCGACCTGCCACCATACCTTCGATACGGCTTTGACCCCAATCCGGCATCCAATGTACGCCTTTGATTGCCGTCAGAGCTTGTTCACGTAGACCCGCTTGTTCCATAGAGACAAACCATTGTGGTGTCGCACGGAAGATGATCGGCGTTTTATGACGCCAGCAGTGTGGGTAGCTGTGCTCATACGCGTGATGATGCAACAACGCGCCTTTTTCTTTCAGCACTTCCAACACTGAATCGTTGGCTTTAAATACGTGTTGACCCGCAAACAGCTCAGTGTCTGGCAGATATACGCCATTTGAACCTACAGGGTTTGCCACTTCCAAACCGTACTGTTGACCAACGGCAAAGTCTTCTTGACCATGACCCGGCGCAGTATGTACCACACCGGTACCAGAATCGGTCGTCACGTGATCGCCTAAAATGGCAGGCACAGTGAAGGAGTAGAATGGATGTTGGAACTGTACTAATTCAAGATCGGCACCAGTTGCGAAACCAAGGTTATGGAAGTGTTCAATGCCCGCGCGATCCATCACCGATTTTGCCAGCTCAGAAGCCACGATAATGCGCTCTGGTTGCTCACCTTCAACTTGGATCAGTACATATTCTAAATCTGCACGCAGACATACCGCGCGGTTAGCTGGCAGTGTCCAAGGTGTGGTTGTCCAAATCACAATCGACACATCGCCTTTGCCTTCATGGCCAGCAGCCAGACCAAACTTAGCCAGCACAGCGGCTTCATCAGCGGCTTTAAAACGAACGTCAATCGAAGGAGAAACTTTGTTTTTGTACTCGACTTCCGCTTCAGCCAGTGCTGAACCACAGTCGGTACACCAGTGAACCGGTTTAAAACCTTTCAGCAAGTGGCCGTTATCAGCAATTTTGCCTAGTGCACGGATGATGTTGGCTTCGGTTACGAAGTCCATCGTGCGATAAGGCTTATCCCACTCGCCCAGAATACCAAGACGCTTAAAGCTCTCTTTTTGGCCTTCCACTTGGCCTGCCGCGTATTCGCGACACTTTTCACGAAATTCGGCCGCGGTGACTTTTTGCCCCGGCTTGCCCACTTTCTTCTCTACCATCAATTCGATCGGTAGACCGTGGCAATCCCAACCCGGAATATAAGGCGCATCAAAACCTGACAGGGTTTTCGATTTAATAATGACGTCTTTAAGAATCTTGTTCAGAGCGTGGCCAATATGAATATCACCGTTGGCGTAAGGAGGGCCATCGTGTAATACGAAAGATTTTTTGCCTTTTTTAGCCTGACGGATCGCACCGTACAGGTCTTCTTGATACCAACGTTGCAGCATTTCTGGCTCGCGTTTGGCCAGATCGCCGCGCATTGGAAACCCTGTTTCAGGAAGGTTCAGGGTATCTTTATACTCACTCATCGATTCTTAATTCCGTTATATTGGGCGAAGTTAGACATGTTGTTGCTGGGTGGAATCAACCGAGCAACCCTTAAGCTGACGCAGCCACACCCTTGCTGCTTCAGCATCCAATTCAATTTGTTGCTTTAGTGCCTCAAAAGAGGCGAATTTGCGCTCATCACGTAGTTTATGTAACAGCGCGACTTCCAACTGCTTTCCGTACAGGTTGCCTTGAAAGTCAAAAAAGTGCACTTCTAGCTGCTGGCGAACACCATCGACCGTCGGACGATTACCGATATTGGCAACCCCACCGACTGGCGTTGGGCCCAAACCATAGGCTTCAACCACATACACTCCAGAAACCGGAGAAACACAACGTTTCAGTGGAATGTTGGCGGTGGGAAAGCCGATCGTTCGCCCGAGTTTTTGACCATGCGAGACACGACCGCTGATGCTGTAATGGCGCCCCAACATAGCCGAGGCACTGCTCAATTGGTCAGCCGCTAACGCTTCACGAATCGCGGTGCTACTCACGCGCAGTTGTTGCAAACAGAAGCTTTGGGTGCTCACCACCTCAAAATCTAGGGCTTGCCCTGCCTGTTGTAGCAGCGCAAAGTTACCTTGACGCTCTTTACCGAAGCAGAAATCATCACCAACCACCAGAAACTTAACACCCAAACGGGTCACCAACAAGTCACGAATAAACGTGTGGGCATCCAATTGGGCAAAATGATGGTTGAAATTAACGCACAGCAGGCGATCAACCCCGAGTTTGCTGAGTTGCACAAACTTATCGCGCAGACGTGTTAAACGCGCGGGCGCTTGTTGTTTGGCAAACAGCTCTAGGGGCTGAGGTTCAAACGTCATCACTACCGAAGGCAAACCCATCTGCTGGGCACGCTGCACCACCTGACTGAGCACTTGTTGATGACCAAGATGAACACCGTCAAAGTTGCCAATCGTCAATACACAGCCGTGATGGCGAGATTGAATGTTATGAATACCGCGTATTAATTCCATCGGAAGATGCTTAAAACCTATATTTTGATTCTCATGGTGCGAAACTGGCGGATTATACCTAAAGCTCGCTACTCTGTCGCCGCTTTTAGATCTTTGAGACGAACACCCAGTAACAGCAAAATAGCCAGATAAGATGCCACGCCAAGGCCAATCAAGCCTGTCAGCGTCAATGCGCGCTGACTGATTCCCCAGCTCAGCCATGTAGCCATAGTGTCTAACTGCCACAAAAGCGCACCAGTCATTACCGCTCCCGCCATCGCCAGTCGCGCAACAAACCAGACGGTTTTGCGAGTCAGATGATAAACACCTTGTAAGTGCAAACCACGATAAAGCAGTGCCATATTGAGGAAAGCGGACATCGAAGTCGCGACCGCCAAGCCAACATAGCCGTAAAACCACGCAAAGATCGCGTTAAGCACAATATTGCTGACCATAGCGATAATTCCGTAACGTACGGGGGTTTTCGTGTCTTGACGTGAGTAATATCCCGGCGCTAACACTTTGATCAACATAAAGCTGAGCAGGCCAGATGAGTAAGCGAGTAACGAATAGGACGCTTGCTCTACATCGCTTGGAGTAAATTCCCCGCGCATAAACAGCACCATCAACATAGGTTTTGCCAGTACCATCAAACCCAGCATGGCAGGAATGCCGAGAAACGTGACCATGCGAATCCCCCAGTCCATGGTGTGGGCAAAGCCATCACTGTGCGCATCAACATGTTTACGCGATAAGGCAGGCAAAATTACTGTGGCAATCGCAATCCCAAATAAACCGAGGGGAAACTCCAGCAGGCGATCCGAATAATAGAGCCAGCTGATCGAACCGGTTTGCAGAAAACTGGCCACGAAGGAGTCAAATAACAAGTTGATTTGACTGACCGATACTCCAAACAGTGCAGGAATCATCAGTGTGCGAATTTTCACCACCCCAGGATCTTTCCAGCCCCATTTAGGCCTAACCAGCACTCCAGCCTTGATCAAAAATGGCAGTTGAAATAAAAACTGGACTAAACCACCTAAAAATACGCCTATTGCTAAGCCCACTTCCGGCTGTTCTAGATTTGGCGAGAGGTACCAAGCACACAGAATCATCATCACGTTCAAGAAAACTGGCGTGAAAGAGGAGACGGCAAACTTACCTAAGGTGTTTAAAATTGCCCCAGACAAGGCAACAAAGGTGATAAACCACAAATAGGGAAAAGTAATCTTGAGCAGTAAGCTCGCTAACTCAAACTTTCCTGCTGCAGGCCCCCCATTCAGCCAGTCTAAGAACCAACCTGCGCCAAATAATGCGGTGACTGCGCCAGAGCCGAGCACGCCAATTAGCGTCACTATGGTCACTAAAACACCGAGAGTTCCCGACGCTCGCGCAATTAAATCTCGAGTTTTATTGATATCACCCGAGGCGTGATATTCGGTTAAGACCGGGACAAATGCTTGAGAGAAGGCCCCTTCTGCAAATAATCGGCGTAAAAAATTGGGAATTCGGTTGGCAAAAAAGAATACGTCAGCACTGGCACCTGCGCCCATCAAATTGGCCACAACCACATCGCGCACTAAACCTAAAACACGAGAAATCAAAGTCATAGCACTTACAATGATGCCAGACTTGAGTAAGCGTTTACTCACGGTAACCTCGAACAAAGAGTCAAAACCACATTATCTGATTCGAAAGGATAAGAATGTCATAGTGAGATCAGATAAGTATTAGCATTGGTAAAAAAATGCTGATAGAATCCCCGCCATCTTAACCGCGAAGGCTCTTCGATACCAAGTTTGTTTGGTCCAGTTGGGTTTTTGCACAAATCATTTGACATTAAAGAGCAAATCGGGGATATTTCCCGCCCTTAAAATGTCACCGAACTAAGTTTTTGGGAGTTAGACCCTTGGCAAATAACAAATCTGCTAAGAAGCGCGCTATCCAAGCTGAGAAACGTCGCCAGCACAATGCTAGCCGTCGTTCTATGATGCGCACTTACATGAAGAAAACTGTTGCTGCAATCGCTGCTGGCGACAAAGAAGCTGCAACTGCTGCATTCGCTGTAGTTACACCAATCCTAGACCGCATGGCGACTAAAGGCCTTATTCACAAGAATAAAGCAGCTCGTCACAAGTCTCGCTTCTTTGCTGCTATCAACGCTCTGTAATAGAGTTTGATCTTCAGCAACAAAAAACCGGCCTACGCCGGTTTTTTTATACCTTTTTTTCGACCACCCTACTGATTCGCCTGACAATAAAGACGGTGCAACAGTTCAATCATCGCCTTCACTTCTGTACTGCTCAACGTATAAAACACAGTTTGCGCTTCTTTACGTGTATTCACTAAACCATCACGACGTAGCCACGCTAGATGTTGAGAAAGAGCAGATTGGCTGAGTTCCAAACGGCTACTCAATTCCCCTACCGACAGTTCATTGTCCAGTAACATACATAAAATTTGCAGTCGCCGCTCATTGGCCATCGCTTTGAGCAAAACTACCGCTTTGGCAGAATTTTTTTCCATCTCTTGGAGATTCATTGGTGCCCCCTTTAAATACGGCATTTTAATTCCAACCCATTCATTCACTTTTCTCTGTCGTTCTAATCACCGATGTCGTAATTCGGTTGAGTGATCATGATGGGTCGAAATGGTGAAAGCGGAGAAAACTCGCTGATAATGATAAAAAACTAATCAAGAACGCTAGTTTATTGTTTTCACTTATCATTGGGTAGTGATCAAAGACTTAACAGTGATAATTATTCACAAAAATAAGTTAGTAAAATCAGCATCACAGACATTTTTTACTGCTGGGTGCTGGATCATGCGTTCAGCGAAGATGACATAATACTCCTCTTTAATCTCATCCACATGTCCGATGAGTTTCAATGATGATTCCGCATCCACTTCTGAGACATAAAAAGAGGGAGCCATAAACACGGCATCACTGTGATAGATAGCAAACGCTTTCATTAAAGCAGAGTCATCAAATTCACCGAGAATATGTGGTTGTAACCCTTGACGATCAAACCACTGCCGCACTTTACGCCCCATTGCGGTTCGACTGCCTGGAACTAACAATTTTTTACTCTGCAACACCGCGGGGAATGGCGCAAAATCCACGTCACCAAAGCTGAAAAAACTCATGCGACTCTCACCGAGTTTTTTACTAAATAAGCCGGGACTTTGGCTCGAATCCACTGGGCAATCAGATAAGATCATATCCAACTTATGCTGGGCTAACTGCTCTAATAGCATCTCATGGGTTGATTCAAAGCAGCGTAGATGAATCCGGTTATCACCGGGTACTGAGGTCAGCAATATTTTGCTCACCAATCTTTTGGATAAGGCGTCTGCCACACCCACATCAAACAACAAGTTTGAACGCTGGCTATAGTTAACGATATCCAACATTTCATAACTCAAGCCAAACATACGATCAGCGTATTTAAAGACCAACTGTCCCAATTCAGTCGGCTCAATACTGCGCCCATTACGTTTCGTCAACTTACCATCAAGTCGATCTTCCAAAGCTTTGATCTGCCCCGTCACGGTTTGGGGCGTTAAAAACAGAGCATCGGCCGCTTTGGTTACCGAGCCTTGTTTACACACCATCCAGAAATAATAGAGGTGGTTATAGTTAAGATGAGACATGAAATCGACTACCCGCTAGAAATCCCGTTTTCCTTATAACAGATGCGATCTTTTACAACAATAAGTTCGGATAAACCGAAACAATAAACCGTTTAGTTAGGATTTTTCATAAACAAAAATACGAACTGTCATAAACTGATAGCACCCGCGGCCTATCGACAAGCTCATTACACACTTTGTTACAACCCAACCACCAAGTGGCACCGGTCACAAACCCATTATAAAACATAAAGTTAACAAAACCCTTGTCACTCATTTTTTAAGCATGTTGCAATATTGACGAATAACTCATCAGTTACACCGAAATGTCATATTAGTGAAATATTTCCTCTCTACCATCAGCCTCGAATTCAACAATCGACCGAACCCTTAACAACGGTCCACGGAGAAAATAATGATAAACCAAGCAACTTCCCCTGCAGCGCCGATTTCGCTGACCACGAAAGGCCTACGTTGGGCAAACTTGGCTTTCATGCTGTATTTACTACTTCTTGCAGTCGCGATGGTCGGCAGCGGTTTTAAATGGGCAACCGGCGATCAAGCCAAAGTTCTATTTGAATTTGCTTCCCACCCAATTGCAGGATTGATGATTGGTTTAGTGGCAACGGCACTGATTCAATCCTCAAGCACGGTGACTTCTATTATTGTTGGTCTCGTTGCCGGTGGGTTACCGGTTGAAACCGCGATTCCTATGGTGATGGGTGCCAATATTGGTACTACTGTGACCAATACTCTCGTCAGCCTTGGCCATATGCGCTGTAAAGAAGAGTTTCGCCGTGCTTTCGCCAGTGCCACCATCCACGATTTTTTCAATCTTCTCGCGGTGCTGATCTTCCTACCTCTAGAAATGATGTTTGGAATTTTAGAGAAAGTCTCACACTGGCTCGTTTCGCCTCTGCTTGCGACTGGCGATATGAGCATGAAAGGTTTTGACTTTATCAAACCGATTACCAAACCTGTCATAACAGGTCTTGAAACCCAGCTTTCGGTATTGGGTAATACTTTCGGTGGTGTCGCACTTATCGTATTGGGTATCGCGACCATTTTCGTCGCCATTACGGTGATGGGCAAACTGATGAAGAGTTTGATGGTTGGCCGTGCACGTGAAATTCTACAAAATGCGATTGGCCGAGGTCCACTACACGGTATTGCTTCAGGTACAGTGGTTACGGTATTAGTTCAATCATCCTCGACCACAACCAGCCTAATGGTTCCTCTCGTGGGCTCTGGCGTGCTGAAAGTGCGTGAAATCTACCCATTTACCTTAGGTGCGAACATTGGCACTTGTATTACTGCTCTGCTCGCCGCAACCGCTGTCTCTGGTGAGTTTGCCGTGTTTGCTCTGCAAATTGCGCTGGTGCACTTAAGCTTTAACTTGATGGCTACGGTCTTGATTTACGGTATTCCTTTCTTACGCGAACTGCCTATTAAAGGTGCTGAGCTCATCTCAACTTGGGCTTGTAAGAGCAAAATGGTGGTGGTGAGTTACTTATTGGGTGTGTTTGTCGTCATCCCCGGCAGCATTCTTGCCCTAACCGCTTAAGCGTTAAAGCATCATCTGTATAAAAAAAGCTCCCGACCTTCGGGAGCTTTTCCTATGTAAAACCCATCAAGCCATACCGCCTGAATACGGGATTAGACTGAAAACGGGTATTGAATAGGATCGTGGAACTGATATCCGGTGACGTCAAAATCATCCAAAGTGACCCAAGTTTCCAAATCCTGCAGTGTTTTAATCTTTGGATTGATATGGAACTGAGGCGCTGGGAATGGCTCACGTTTTAGCTGCACATCGCGCATCAATTCGAGTTGATCTTGGTAAATGTGCGCATTGACGATCTTGTGATACGCCAAGCCCGGCTTTTTCCCTGTGATCTGTGCCATCAGCGCAAGGAACACATAAACCTGCACCATGTTGAAATTCAACCCCAAGGGCACATCACATGAACGCTGAGTACTGTTGAGATACAAGGTATCACCCAGCAATGAAAAATGATGGCTGTACATGCAAGGGCGCAAACACCCCATGTGAAATTCACCCGGATTGTAGAAGTTAAGAATTTCACCTCGGTCATCAACGCCACGGCTCAAATCATCAACAATCTTTTTCAACTGGTCAATATGACCACCATCAGGCTTAGCCCAAGCTCTACCCTGAACTCCATACACGCGTCCCATGTCATCCTCACCTTTACGGTAAGGATTGTTGAGCCATGCTTGGTTTAAATTGGCATTAGCATCCCAGGTTTTGGTACCTAATTGGCGAAAATCCGCCGCATTATCGTAACCACGAATATAGCCGAGCAACTCGGCCACGGCGGCTTTCCAAAAACTCTTGCGTGTAGTGACTAGAGGAAACTGATTGTTGCCCACATCGTAGGTCAAATCGGCATTAATCACAGTCAAACAACGCTTGCCCGTTCGTTCATTTTCAACCCAAACACCTTGATCGACGATGCGCTGACAAAGATCTAAATACTGTCTCACCTAACTACCCTATTTTGCTGCTACACGGTCTTGATACAAACCGCGCTTGTAAGACCAAACCATCATCAAAATACCGATGATCACCATAGGTAAGGAGAGGATTTGCCCCATTGAAATGAAACCACCAAACAGCCCCAACTGAGCATCTGGCTCACGGACGTATTCCACAAGGAAGCGGAATGTACCGTATCCAGCTAAAAACAGTCCGGATACGCTGCCTAGCGGACGAGGTTTACCAATAAACCAATTAAGAATAAAGAATAGAACCACGCCTTCTAAGGCGAATTCATAAAGCTGTGAAGGATGGCGCGGCAGTGGGCCACCATTAGGGAATACAAAAGCCCAAGGCACATCCGTTACTCGTCCCCAAAGTTCACTATTCATAAAGTTACCGATACGTCCCATCCCCAAACCGAATGGCACCAAGGGGGCAACAAAATCGGCCACACCAAAGAAGGTGCGTTGGTTTTTACGCGCATACCAGAACATGGCGGTGATCACACCCAATAAGCCGCCGTGGAAGGACATACCGCCAGTCCACACTTTGAATAAATAAAGAGGGTCAGCAAGGAACAGATCAAAATTGTAGAAGATCACATAACCAACTCGGCCACCGATCACTACACCTAAAAAGCCGGCGAATAACAAGTCAGAGACTTGCTCACGCGTCCAACCACTGCCCGCGCGATCCGCTCGGCGATTGGCCAACCACATAGCAAAAAGGAAACCCACCAAATACATCAAGCCATACCAGCGCACCGCTAGAGGGCCGATCGAAAACAATACGGGGTCAATATTGGGAAACTGCAGATAACCCTGAGGCATAACAAACCTTCTCTATAAACAATGAGTATTACTGGAACAACATGGTCACAGCGACGCACATTAAAAAAATGGCAAAGAATCGCTTAAGCCTTGCTGTTGGCATTTGGGTGGCAAGTTTAGCGCCAATTCGCGTGGTAAGCATCGATGTTGTAGCAATCGCTAACAATGCAGGTAAATAAACATAACCAAGGCTGTATTGTGGTAAGTTCTCCACTTGATAACCGTGCAAAATAAAACCAATCATGCCCGATATCGCAATCGCAAAACCACAGACCGATGAAGAACCTATCGCCTTTTTCATTTCAATGCCATGTCGATTCAAAAAAGGCACCGATAAAGAACCGCCGCCAATACCGGCCAAACTTGAGATCACCCCAATTCCGGTACCGCACAAGGTGGTAATCCATGCACTTGGCATTGGATGATTTTGTAATGCACGTATCGAACGGTACATCTGCACACTCAAACAGAGCACAATGACCCCGAACACTTTGGGTAAATATTGGCTTGGGATCCATTCTGCAACCACTGAGCCTAAAAACCCACCGACCACCACACCCGGCATTAACCATTTCACGACAAAAACATCGACATTACCCAGCTTTAGATGGTTTAGTGCCGATGAGCCTGATGTGAGTATGATCGTCGCTAACGATGTGGCCAGCGCAAGCTGCATCACAATCTCGGTCGAGATGCCAGCATAAGGCAGTAAAAACAGTAGAGCGGGGACCACCAGTAAGCCGCCACCAATGCCCAATAAGCCAGCAAGCACACCCACCACTGCCCCTAACAGCAGCAGTATAGCTAAGAGTTCAATATTCACATTTGGTTCCTATTTTTTGCCTGCACGGACAAAACCTGCAAAACCGTGTTTTTCGATATAGGCGAGCATCATATTGTAGATTTCTCGTCCATAAGGTTGGGTTAATGCCTGCTCAGCGAGCTGGGTTAATTCCGCCAGTTCAGAGTGTCGCACCAGATATTTCACTTTAGCGACGTTAGACGTGTTCATACTTAAGGTGGTGTAGCCTAACCCTATCAACAGCAAAGCACCAATCGGATCTCCGGCTAACTCACCACAGACACACACGGGTATTTGATGGGTCGCGCAAGTCTGTTGGATCTGCTTCAGTGCCATCACCACCGCAGGATGCATAGATTCATACACATCCGCCACACGCGCATTGTTACGATCGACGGCAAGCAGATATTGGGTCAAATCGTTTGTACCGACAGAGACGAAATCAATTTTATCGGCAATCAGTGGCAGCAGATACAGCATCGAAGGTACTTCGAGCATGATCCCGATTTGCGGCATCACCACGCGTGGATCTTGTTGCGAAACTTCTTGATAGGCTTGATAGATAAATTTCAGCGCATCATCCAGCTCTTTGGCACCGGAAATCATCGGCAGCAAGATGGATAAATTCCCCGACTCCGCACTTGCTCTGAGCATGGCGCGCAGTTGGATAATAAAAATGTCAGGATGATCTAAGGTAAAACGGATACCACGCCAACCGAGAAATGGGTTGTCTTCTTCAATCGGCAAGTAAGGTAAAGGCTTATCACCACCGATATCGAGCGTACGCATAACAACACGTTGATGAGGGTAAGTGTTCAGCACATGCCGATATTGCTGAGTCTGCTCCTCTTCTGAGGGAAATCGGTGCTGCAGTAAGAAAGAGATTTCTGTGCGATACAACCCAACGCCATCCACCCCTTGATTGACGGCAATACTGGTATCGGCACTCAAACCGGCATTCAGTAACAATTCGATTCGTGCGCCATCAAGAGTACATGCGGGCTCACGAATCGCCTCATTGACCATGCGCGACAGCTCACGCTCTTCATTCGCTAAGGCACGATACTCATTCAGAATTGTTTTCGAAGGCGAAATGAATAACTTACCGCTGTAGCCATCGACAATGCCTTTTTTGCCATTCAGATCGCGCAGGTTAATCGATACCCCCATCACCGCAGGAATGCCTAACGCGCGCGACAAAATAGCCGCATGGGAGTTGGCCGCGCCTTCAAGAGAGACGACAGCCAGCAGCTTATCTTTGGGCAGTGCGGCTAACACGCTCGCGGTCAGCTCTCGCACCACCAAGATAACCGGCTTATCAATTTTGGGCTGATTGGTTTCGGTATTGAGCAAGAAAAACAGTAAACGTTGTCCTAACTCACGAATGTCTTGCGCTCGCTCTCGCAGATAAACATCCGACATGCGCGCAAAACGGTTCGAATAACTTTCGACCACTTGGCGCAGCGCCCAATCGGCACGATCCCCTTTTTGGATCTGCGCTTTGAGATCTTTCCGCAGCATAGGATCGTTCAATAAGTGAGTGAACAGATCAAAAATGGCTAACGCTTCTTTGTTGATATCCCCATCGAGCTTTTTACGCATCCGACGAAAATCGGCCAGCGCATTCTCTACTGCCAAGGCAATACGCTCTTGCTCAAAATCAGGATCCAGAGCTGAGGCGGGTAGCACTTCGGACAGATCTGGCTGGGTATCATCCCACCAAAACTCACCAATCGCGACCCCAGAAGAGGCGGCAACACCCGTAATGGCCTGCTGCTTTTTGGATAAACGCCAGTGACCTTGCGTTTGAGCATGCGCCACCAGCACCGCGAGCTGCGCAGCAAGGGTAACTAAAAAGGAGACTTCCATCTCGCTAAATAAACGGGGAGATTTTTGCTGCACCACCAGCACACCAAGCACCTGTTTGCGATAGATGATCGGTGTACCGAGGAAGGAGTGATAAACCTCTTCACCCAACTGCTTAAAATATTTAAAGCTCGGATGTTTTGAGGCTTCGGCTAAGTTAATCGGTTCGGCAGAACGTTTAACCAACCCGACCAAGCCTTCATCAAAATCAATATGGATCTTATCGCCCTTGAACTTCAGACCTTGTGTGGCCATCAATTCCAGACGGTGCATCTCTTCATTCGCTAAATAGACAGTACAACACTCTGTGCTCATCGCCTCACAGGTCTGCTTTACAAAAATATCCAACGCCTGATAGACGTCTTCGACTTTTGAAACTTGTTCTACTATGTCCCTTAGCTGAGAAAGCATGCTTAACCTCTGTGAGTGTTGCGTTTGCCCTTCACTTTCCGTTCTTTAAATGGCATCGCTAATGAGGCGAACTCTTTCATTGCGCGGCGATAAACATCACGCTTAAACGACACCACTTGCCTAACCGGATACCAGTAGCTTACCCAGCGCCAACCATCAAACTCAGGGGAACTGCCACGTTGCATGTTGATTTTCGACTCATCACATTCCAAACGCAGCAAGAACCATTTCTGTTTTTGTCCGATACAGACAGGTTGAGAATCCCAACGTACCAAACGCTTTGGTAACTTATAACGCAGCCAATGACGACTGGTTGCAATCACTTTGACGTCTTTTTTGGTTAACCCAACCTCTTCGTATAGCTCACGGAACATGGCTTGCTCTGGAGATTCTCCATCATCGATTCCCCCCTGAGGGAACTGCCATGAATGTTGCCCGTATCGTTTCGCCCAGAAAACCTGACCATGGTTGTTACAAATCACAATCCCGACATTTAGCCGGTAACCATCGCCATCGATCACTGGCAAACCTCTAGTAAATTCTTTAATTGCGTTGATTTTTCCACATATCCCCAAGCGGAGCAAACTTACTATTGTGATTAGCCCGATATTTATTAGTAAATGGGATAAAAAAGGATAAGTTCTGTGCCAGTTCTAAGTTATCAACAATTTTATGAGACATACCGCGCATTTATTCACGTTTTCTGTGAATAACCGTGTGAAGAAACTTGGGGGCTGTGTAAAAAAAGGCATTTATCAACAATGACCAATCTAACAACCAGAAAGAAAAACAACAAAAAATAACTGAAAAACAAAAGGTTAAATCAAATCATTCCATAATCAGAAACTTAACCTACCAGACCACATGAAGATCCTCACCAGAAGGTTAAAGATCCATCAATTCGTCATCCTTACACCTTTGTGGGTGCTCAATCGTCGAGAGAAGCATCAATCCAATCTCAGTAGGCCCTCTCTGGGTACTGTTTATTGATCCATACCTTAGCCTACTCTCAAGCCAACAAAATAAAGCTGTGGATAACCTCATCAATAGACCTCTTAATCTCATTTCAAGCATCAAAAATCGTTCATCCATGGCAAGCGCAAGCAAAATCAGTACAATCCCCACTGTGATTATCCAAACCGAAAGCCTTTATGAAACCAGCACCGACGACTCAACAAGAATTACTCACGCGAGCCCAACAAATTGCAGGGCTAAGTTTTGCTGAACTCGCCGATGAAGCAGGCATGACCGTACCGCCAGATCTGCGTAAAGACAAAGGCTGGGTAGGCCAGTTACTGGAATGGCACTTAGGGGCGACAGCAGGCAGTCGTCCACAACAAGATTTTGAACATCTCGGGATTGAGTTAAAGAGCATTCCCATCAGTTACACCGGAAAACCGTTGGAGACCACTTTCGTTTGCGTCGCCCCACTCACCGGAGTTCATGGCTTAACATGGGAGCAAAGTCATGTGCGCAATAAGCTCTCTAAGGTGCTCTGGATCCCGGTACAAGGTGAGCGCGAGATCCCGCTCGCTGAGCGCTGTGTGGGCTCTCCTTTGCTGTGGAGCCCTTCTCCCGAAGAAGAAGCGCGGCTCAAAGCGGACTGGGAAGAGCTAATGGAATGGATTGTGCTGGGTAAAGTGGCACAAATTACCGCTAAACACGGTGAAGTGCTGCAACTGCGCCCTAAAGCCGCCAACGGTCGAGCGCTCACTGAAGCCTATGGGGCCAACGGACGCCCAATCAAAGCCCTGCCACGTGGTTTTTATCTGCGTACCCAATTTACTGCGCAAATTCTGCAGCGCTATTACGCCTAGTTATCTTCACAACGATCTTTTTTGTTTTCGCAGTGTCGTGACTCGCTTATAGTGAAAAAACTGTCTCCCTCGTGACTGGGTTCTCTTTGTGGCGACAGCGCAAACCTCTGTGATTTTTCTTATTTCGAATGTAACGAAGTCGCCACCATCACTCGGCTTCAACTTCCAATACAAGGGAATATCATTCGTTCTTTGGCTCTAAGACAAGGAAGTGCTATGCAATATACCAAGCTGCCTCATTCCAGCCTCGAAATCAGCAAGATCTGTTTAGGTACCATGACTTTTGGTGAACAGAATTCGCAAGCTGATGCCTTTCAACAGCTCGATTATGCTCTCGAGCGTGGAGTGAATTTTATCGATACGGCGGAGATGTATCCGGTTCCGCCAACGGCACAAACCCAAGGTAAAACCGAAGAGTTTATTGGCAATTGGCTGGCTAAATCCGGTAAGCGAGAGAAAATCGTGCTCGCCACCAAAGTCGCTGGTCCACGCAATGTGCCTTACATTCGCGACAAAATGGCGCTCGATCATCGCAATATCCATCAAGCGGTCGATGATAGCCTACGTCGTCTGCAAACGGATTATATCGACCTGTATCAACTTCACTGGCCGCAGCGCCAAACCAATACTTTCGGTCAGCTCAACTACCCTTATCCAGACAAGCAAGAAGAAGTAACGCTGATTGAAACACTGGAAGCGCTCAATGATTTGGTGCGCATGGGTAAAGTGCGTTATATCGGAGTCTCTAATGAAACGCCGTGGGGAGTGATGAGCTACCTGCGTCTTGCAGAAAAGCATGAACTGCCAAGAATTGTCTCGATCCAGAATCCTTATAATCTGCTCAACCGCAGTTTTGAGGTGGGACTTGCCGAAATAAGTCATCTGGAGGGCGTTAAGCTACTCGCTTACTCGCCACTCGCCTTTGGTGCTTTAAGTGGTAAATATCTCAATGGTGCTCGTCCTGCGGGTGCGCGTTGTACACTGCATCAACGCTTCTCACGCTACTTTACAGAACAAGGCATTCTTGCAACAGAAGCCTATGTCGCATTAGCCCAGCAATTTGGGCTCGATCCTGCGCAAATGGCACTGGCGTTTGTTAATCAGCGCCCATTTGTGGCCTCGAATATTATCGGAGCCACAACGATGGAGCAGTTAAAATCGAATTTGGATAGTTTGGATATTTCATTAAATGCAGAACTTCTGCAAAAAATTCAGGAGATTGGAACCACTTATTCCAATCCCTGTCCTTAGTGATGTGGGGGCTGGTGCACAGACCAGCCCCTTAGCATTACGTCGGTATTCGCGCAGCTAACACTCGACGAATATGTCTCACACGGCGTTCCGCGACAACAGCATCCGGTAAACTCAAGCCGATTGGACGACCATCCGTTTCCAAGCCAATATCACGCAACAAATGCGGATTATTCCAAGGTAGATGGTAACTACTTCTGCGCACTTTACGCTTCCACACTCGCTCCTCACGACGCAGCTCAGCACGAACCAGTAACACAGCTAATTGTAAGTAAATAGATTGACGCATGGTATTTTCTCCAGTGGTTTTGCTGGGGAAAATGACGATCGAAAGGGAAAAGTCAGAAGACACTCCTACTCAGCTGCCATTTTCCGCAGCCTAATAAGAGGTTACGGATTAATTCAGTGATCTTTGCTCAAATCATTGCCCATTGCGCACACGGGAAAATCTCGGAGTGCAGTTTGGGTTGAATCAAGATCAGAAGCGCAAAGCAATGATGCAGATACGAAATGTGCCATGATGCGCCTCCAAGCAAAGTCAATTAATCCAAAAGAAAGGTGATATTGAGTAAGTGAAACTTACGATTAAATTCTAAACAACTCAGGTAACAATATTCAACATCTTATTACACATGCTCGAAAAAACAGCGTTTTTCGCTAAGTCAGAGTTTTTATCGCGTTTATGAATAAAATATTCAGCCAAGGAATAAACACAAGGCGCTATATGCATCCAAAGATTGATACTCGGAATAAGCCATAACACTGAAATTCGCTGTAGAAAGACGTCCCAAAAACAGTCTGTACTACAAAAAATTCAGCCACTTAACCAAGTGGCTGAACATGAGTACAAGGTAAATCAGCAAAACTTAGAAGTTTTCATCGGTGATCAAGTTGTGTTTATTCAGTAAGCGATACATGGTTGCACGCGATACTCCCAGCTCTTTGGCTGCCGTTGAAACTTGCCCAGAGTGCGACTCCAACACCAGCAGCAGTGCATCACGCTCGGAGCGTTCCCGAATGCTTTTCAGGCTGCGACGGCCATCACTGCGCTTGGGAAGATCGAGCTGAGACTCATCCAGCACCACAGTATCTGACATTAATACCACACGCTTGATCTGGTTCATCAGCTCACGCACATTACCCGGCCAATGGTAGCGAGTTAACCCACGTACGGCATCATCAGAGAAGCTACGCGCCTGGGCGTTGTACTCTTTGGAGTATTCTTGCAAAAAGTGTTTAGCAAGTAGCACGATATCCGATGCGCGCTCTTTCAAACTAGGCACATTAATCCGCAATACGTTAATGTAGTGGTACAACTCTTCGTTAAAATCACCATCGATCAGCGCTTTTTCGATGTCTGACGAATTGGCGGCCAGAATACGCACATCGACTGCACGAACCCCTTGGCGCGTCTCCACAGTCCCTTCTTGTAAGAAACGCAGTAGGTTCAACTGTTGGCTTTTAGGCAAGGTCAAAATATCGTTTAGCAGCAGTGTGCCACCATCCGCTTGCAGCAAAAAGGGTTGTTGGCCTTCCTCCGTTTCGCCAAGACCAAACAGCTCGCTTTCAAGGCGCTTTTCTGACATAGCTCGGCAATTAACTGAAATGAAAGGTTTTTGTGCACGCGACGATGTTTTGTGAATCGCCTTAGCCACCGTTTCTTTCCCAGTACCACTTTCGCCATAGATCAAAATACTGACATCGGTCGGGCCAATGCGTTTGATCTGATCGCGCAAACGCTTCATAGGCATAGATTCCCCAATCAAGCCCATGTTGCCGGCCGAGCCAAAATGTGGCCAAACTTTCTTTTCCAACTTCAGCATGCCAAGTTGGTGACCAATGGTGCTCAACAACTGAGCATCAGGGATCGGCGCAGTAAAAAAGTCGATACAGAAGTTAACGATAAATTGGCAAATGGTATCTGAACTGAGCTGCGCCTCACGAATGAACGCCAGCCAACGGACTTGCTTATGGCTACTCACCAAATTCGCAATCCCGTTAAGGCTAAATTCATCATGGCTTAAATCCACAATACCAATACATGGCCCAGTCTCGACAAATAACGCATCGGCTTTGCGCAAATCTGCTACTTGAGTACAGCGCCAACCCACTTTTTCCAACACAGCCAGCCAGGGTTCATAGGTACCTCCCACCACAACAAGAGAGCCAGGTACTGAATCCATACGGAATTGAGTGCTCATGAACCTATATTCCTTATTTTTATTGTTACGATGCGGATTATTCTATTCGCACCCACTACATGGTTACGGACGTTACATTAGCGAGACTTTGCACTAGAATCTGTCTCACAGATAAGACTAGCCAACAAATGCCCATTTTTCTAATCAACTTATGGGAGAAAGTCATAATTCAGTAAAAAGAATGACTTAGATTGCACCGACTTGGCACGATTATTTCTTGAGGAAATAAAAAAAGCCGCTCAATAGAGCGGCTTTTTAATCAATCTACAGTGATTATTGCTGAGGGCGCATCGCTGGGAACAAAATCACATCACGGATAGTGTGAGTATTGGTCAGGAGCATAACCAGACGATCAATACCAATACCTTGACCCGCTGTTGGCGGTAAGCCGTGCTCTAAAGCGGTAATGTAGTCGGCATCATAGAACATGGCTTCATCATCACCAGACTCTTTCGCTTCCACTTGGGCTTTGAAACGCGCATCTTGGTCTTCAGCATCGTTCAGCTCTGAGAAGCCGTTTGCCACTTCACGGCCACCGATGAAGAACTCAAAGCGGTCAGTGAAGAACGGGTTGTCATCGCTACGACGTGCCAGTGGAGAGATATCTGCTGGGTAGCCAGTGATGAAAGTTGGCTGCATCAGTTTCGGCTCAGCCGTTTCACCAAAGATCTCTTCGAGAAGCTGACCACAGGTCCAGAAAGGCTCCACATCAACGTGAACGGATTTCGCGATAGAAACCATGAGGTCACGGTTTTGGATGTCTTCTTCGGTCAGAGCTTGGATCTGCGCGTGATTTGGGTTGTAGTGCTTGATCGCATCAAACATGCTCATACGCGCGTATTTACCACCAAATTCAACGGTATGCTCACCGTAAGGCATGGAGGTTGAACCGAGAACTTCTAACGCCACAGAGCTGAGCAGCTCTTCCGTCAGATCCATCAGATCTTTGTAGTCCGCGTACGCCATATAGAATTCCATCATGGTGAATTCTGGGTTGTGACGTGGAGAAAGACCTTCGTTACGGAAGTTACGGTTGATTTCGAATACACGATCAAAACCACCGACAACCAGACGCTTCAGGTACAGCTCAGGCGCGATACGCAGGTACATCGGCATGTCGAGCGCGTTGTGGTGCGTGATGAATGGGCGCGCACTAGCACCACCAGGGATCACGTGCATCATCGGCGTTTCCACTTCCATGAACTGTTTTGAGATCATGAAGTTACGAATGGCTGACATCACCTTAGAACGTACAATGAAAGCGTTGCGAGAGTTTTCGTTGACGATCAGGTCAACGTAACGCTGGCGGTAACGCATTTCTTGGTCAGTCAGACCGTGGAATTTCTCTGGCAGCGGGCGCAGTGCTTTGGTCAGCAGTTGGAATTGCTCCATGTTGACGTACAAATCGCCTTTACCGGATTTGTGCAGGGCACCTTGCACACCGATGATGTCACCGATATCCAAACCTTGGTATTTATCTTTCAGCTCTTGTTGCACTTCTTTCGATGCATAAGCCTGAATGCGGCCAGAGGTTTCTTGAATCACCAAGAATGGGCCACGTTTTGCCATCACACGACCAGCGATAGACACCACGTGATTGAGCGCTTCCAGTTCTTCCTTACTCTTTTCACCGAACTTCTTCTGCAGATCACCCGCTAGGCTGTCGCGACGGAACGAGTTTGGGTGCCCGTTTGCTTTACAGTTCTTGCGGATGTGATCCAACTTGCTGCGACGCTCTGCAATCAGTTTGTTTTCTTCTTGCGCGATTTGCTCTTGATTAATCTCGTTTTGAACAGCATCAGTCATTTGCATGTACCTTGTTTGTCGGTAAAAAGCTTACAGGCCTGATTTCAGGCTAGCTTCGATAAATTTGTCTAAGTCACCATCGAGTACCGCTTGCGTGTTGCGGTTTTCAATACCTGTACGTAAATCCTTGATTCGTGAATCATCCAACACGTAAGAACGGATTTGGCTACCCCAACCAATGTCGGATTTAGCATCTTCGTTAGCCTGTTTCTCGGCGTTCTGCTTTTGCAGCTCCAATTCAAACAGTTTGGCGCGAAGTTGCTTCATCGCTTGGTCTTTGTTTTTGTGCTGTGAGCGATCGTTTTGACACTGCACGACCGTATTGGTCGGTACGTGAGTGATACGTACAGCCGATTCGGTGGTGTTAACGTGCTGACCACCGGCACCAGAAGCACGATACACGTCTATACGCAGATCGGCAGGGTTAATTTCGATATCTATGTTTTCATCTACTTCAGGGTAGATAAACGCCGAAGCAAACGACGTATGACGGCGGCCACCTGAATCGAACGGTGATTTACGCACTAAACGGTGTACACCGGTTTCCGTACGTAGCCAACCATACGCGTAATCACCAATGATACGCACTGTCGCAGATTTCAATCCTGCTACGTCGCCTTCCGACACTTCAATCACTTCGGTTTTAAAGCCTTTAGCATCTGCCCAGCGCAAGTACATGCGCAGCAGCATCGACGTCCAATCTTGCGCTTCTGTACCGCCAGAGCCGGCTTGTAGGTCAAGGTAGCAATCGGAAGAATCGTGATCGCCAGAGAACATGCGGCGGAATTCGAGCTGTTCAAGTTTCGCTTCTAGCTCATCCAATTCAGGACCAATTTCATCAAACGTTTCTTGATCTTCCGCTTCGATGGCCAGTTCTAGTAGACCTTCGACATCGTCGACACCACGATCCAGTTGATCGATGGTATCCACAACCGCTTCAAGTGCTGAACGCTCTTTACCGAGGGCTTGCGCACGCTCAGGTTGGGTCCAGACATCAGGTTGTTCTAATTCGGCATTGACTTCTTCAAGACGCTCTTTCTTGGCGTCATAGTCAAAGATACCCCCTCAGGATATTTGTGCGTTCAGACACATCCTGCAGGCGGTTTTTAATAGGATTGATTTCAAACATGTTGGCTTACGGGTTATGAATAGAAATTAACCGCGGAATTCTACTGAAAAATGTGATGAAGATACAGGAAAAAATACGTTATCCCGCCTTAGTAAACAGAATAAACCGCAAAAGATCCCTATAAAAAAGCGGAAGCCAAGGCTCCCGCTTAATCTGCTATTGAAGAGCGTTATGCTAGCTCTTCTTCTAAAACAGGGGATGATGCTGAAGGAATAAAGAACATGCAGATCATCGCAGCGCACGTCGGTAGCAACCAGCCCATACCGTACTCAAAGAAAGGTAGGAAGCTGAACGCAGAAACATCAAAGCCCGCAACTTTTGCCGCATCCAGTAACGCCACCAGCAGAGAAACGGACAGCACAGCACGGTATGCTACCCGTGGGTTTGGCAGTTTGTGACGCACGAAAGTCAATGCGACCAGAGCAATCGCCACAGGGTACAGAGCAAACAGTACAGGAATCGAGAGTGTGATGAGCTGCGCCAAACCAACGTTCGCCACCACACCACACGCTACACCATTAATCACTACCCACTGTTTGTAAGATAGCGACGTGTGTTTGCTGAAGAAATCAGAACACGCTGAAATCAAGCCAACCGCCGTGGTCAAACAAGCCAGCATAACGATAACCGAGAGAACCAACTGACCATAGCTACCAAAGAGAGCTTGTACGTATTGGCTTAAAATCGCGCCGCCGTTGTTAGCCCCCGCCGCCACACTTGAGCTGGTTGCACCAAGATAGAAGAGTGAGCCGTAAACCAACGCCAAACCAATTGCCGCAATCACCGCTGAAGTGATCAGATAACGGGTAGTCGCCGCACGATCGGTAATCCCTTTGCTACGCAGTGCATCGACAATCAAGATACCAAACATCAACGATGCGAAAGTATCCATGGTGTTATAGCCTTCCAAGAAGCCTTTGGTCAGAGGTTGGCTTAGGTACTCACCTTGCGCAGCAATCATCTCACCTTGTGGGTTCATGAACACGCCCAGAGCAAGGATAATCAGACAGATAAAGAGCGCTGGTGTCAGCAGTTTACCAATCAAATCAACCAGTTTGCCTTGCGACCATGAGAAGAACATCGCAACTGCAAAAAACAGCACAGAGAAAAGCGTGAGATAAGATTGAGTGCTCTCTGCAAAAAATGGTTTTACTGCCATTTCGTAAGCCACCAGACCCGTACGAGGAGCTGCAAATGCAGGACCAATGACGATCAGGATCAGTGCAGCCATCAGCACAGAAGCTTTTACAGGCAGATCTTTGGTGAGATGCTCCCAGCTACCACCCGCAACGGCAATCGCGATGATAGTGATCAGCGGCAAACCCACAGCGGTCAGCAAAAAGCCGAACATGGCAGGAGTAATGTTCTCACCCGCCAACTGGCCAGCGAGAGGTGGAAAAATGATATTGCCTGCGCCTAAGAAGAAGGCGAACAGCATAAAGCCCAAAGCTAAAATATCTGCTAGTTTTAACGTCTGCTTCACAGATAACCCTTATTTATTAAAGTAATGAATGTTGTGTATGCATTTCGCTGCTTAGAAAAATGTGATGCCAAGCGGCTTATGGCCGAATAATGACGAATGCGCTTGTATTTCGCAACCGCAAAGCAAAAAACACAACAATAATTTATAATCACAACAATTATGCAGTGTCATATGCTAGCTGACTGTAAAAATACAGAATTACAACCTGCTTTATAAGCTCATTTTTTCACCAGTCAACAGAATAAAATATTATTAACTATCTTCAGAAGAGAGCTTTTCGCTTAACTCTCGTTTGACCTAGAATCTCGATGAAAACCAATAAATTAATCAATAAAAGCTTTCGCTTTAAACAATTCTCTATAGAAGAAGGCACATGCGGCATGCCAATCAGTACCGATGGCGTTTTACTCGGTAGCTGGGCATTTAGCCTCTCTCCAACGACGATTTTAGATATTGGCTGTGGTACAGGGCTTTTGAGTTTAATGTGCGCGCAGCGCTTCCCTCATGCCCACATCACCGCTTTGGATATTGAGCAAACTGCATATCTAGCGGCAGAGCACAATCGGCAGCAGAGCCCTTGGGCTGAACGCATCGAATGCCAACATGCCGATATTCTGCACTGGCAGCCCAGCAAACGCTTTGCCGCAATCATTTGTAATCCTCCTTATTTCAACAGCGGAGAAACCGCTCAACACCAAGTCAGAGCGACGGCACGCCACACTATCAGCTTGCAGCACCAAGCCTTGATTGAGCGCTTACCTCAGCTTCTCGAACCCGATGGCGTAGCGAGTTTTATTCTGCCTAAAGCGGAAGGTGAAGATTTCATCGCCCTAGCCAGACAAGCTGGGCTCTTTGTGGGGCGCTATTGTCAGGTTCAACCAACCACGGACAAACCTGTGCATCGTCTATTATTTGAGCTGCACCTATCCCCTTGTTTACCAGTAGAGACAAGACTGGTGATCCGTGAGCAGCAGGGTTACAGTGAGGCGTTTTGCCAGTTAACTCGCGATTTTTATCTGAAGATGTCGTAATTAAAGATGTGATCTAAAGCGTGATCCATCTATAATGTGCGCCCTGTTTTAAGACAGAGCCTTTCAACGCTTGTGGAGTAATTATTTGTGATTAAAACCTTTGCCGACCTCGAACTCGATCCAATTTTGCTTGAAGCGATCGAAGAAATGGGCTTTAGCCGCCCAACCCAAGTTCAGGCTGAAGCAATCCCGCAAGCACTGGATGGTCGCGATGTCTTAGCCTCAGCCCCAACAGGCACGGGTAAAACGGCGGCTTTCGTGATCCCAGCGCTGCAATATTTGCTCGATTTCCCACGCCGTAAAGCGGGTCCTGCGCGGATTTTGATCCTCACTCCGACTCGTGAACTGGCGATGCAAGTAGCTGAACAAGCACAGGCGCTGGCCAAAAATACTCGTCTGAACATTTTCACCATTACCGGTGGTGTTCAGTACCAAGAGCACGCCGATATTCTGGCCACGACTCAAGATATCGTGGTCGCCACACCAGGACGTCTGCTGGAATACATTGACGCCGAGCGCTTTGATTGTCGTGCGATTGAGTGGCTGATCCTCGATGAAGCGGACCGCATGTTGGACATGGGCTTTGGCCCAACCGTTGATCGCCTTTCGACCGAGTGTCGCTGGCGTAAACAGACACTGCTCTTTTCAGCAACCCTAGAAGGCCGCGGTGTGGAAGGCTTTACTGCCGATCTGTTAAAAGATCCCGCCCATGTCGATGCCGAGCCACCCCGTCGTGAGCGTAAGAAAATTTCGCAGTGGTACCACCGCGCCGATGATATGCCACACAAAGTGGAACTGCTGAAAAAGATCCTAACCGAGCAAGCTGAACGTTCTATCGTGTTTTTGAAAACTCGTGAGCGTCTCGCAGACCTGCGTGCTGAGCTGGAGAAAGCCCAGATCCCTTGTGCTTGGATTCAAGGTGAAATGCCGCAAGATCGCCGTAACAATGCGATCAGCCGTTTCCGTGAAGGCGATGTCAATATTCTGCTGGCTACCGATGTGGCGGCGCGTGGTATTGATGTGCCAGACATTAGCCATGTGATCAACTTTGACTTGCCACGCAGTGCTGACGTTTACCTACACCGTATTGGTCGCACCGGACGTGCAGGGAAAAAAGGTATTGCTATTTCACTGGTTGAAGCGCACGACCAGCCGATGATGGCGCGTGTTGAACGTTACATCAAAGAAGAAGTCAAAGAGCGCTTTATTGATGGTTTACGCCCTAAGCACAAAAAGCCTGTGTTTAAGAAAAAGAAAAAAGACATCAAGAAAACCGCAGACAAAGGCGCGGTGAAAAAGAAAACCACCAGCAAGCCAAAAGCAAAAGCGACCAAGAAGAAAGCCGCGACCAAAGCCTAAGCGCAACCAAAGCCTAAGTAAGATAGGCAATCCAGTTACGAAAAAGCCGATGAATTTTCATCGGCTTTTTTATTTGGTTAGAGCAACGCGCACTAAATTGAGCGCGCGTTTCTGTTAATCCTTAATGTTCACGAGTCGCGCGGAATTTCACCTCAGGTGAACGCTCCTGCGCCAAGTTCAAATTCACCATGGTGGGTGCGATATACGCAAGATTATCGCCCCCATCCAGCGCAAGGTTGCTCTGGTTTTTGCGTTTGAACTCTTCAAACTTCTTCACATCGTCACACTCAACCCAACGCGCGGTCGCAACGTTAACGCCTTCATAGATGGCTTCAACGTTGTATTCCGATTTCAGACGCGATACCACCACATCAAACTGCAGCACCCCCACCGCACCCACGATGAGGTCGTTGTTTTGGAGCGGACGGAAAACCTGCACCGCGCCCTCTTCCGAAAGCTGTACTAAGCCTTTCAACAGTTGCTTTTGCTTGAGTGGGTCACGCAGACGAATACGGCGGAACAGTTCAGGCGCGAAGTTCGGAATACCAGTAAATTTCAGCGTTTCACCTTGGGTAAAAGTATCGCCAATCTGGATCGTGCCGTGGTTATGTAGGCCGATAATATCGCCAGCAAATGCCTCTTCTGCGCGTGCACGGTCGCCCGCCATAAAGGTTACCGCATCAGAAATATTAACCTGCTTACCAAGGCGCACATGGTTCATCTTCATGCCTTGCTTGTAGGTGCCCGATACAATACGCACGAAAGCAATCCGGTCGCGGTGTTTAGGATCCATGTTGGCTTGAATTTTAAACACGAAGCCAGTGAATTTCTCTTCGCTCGCCTCAACTACACGCTCAGCCGCCTGACGAGGCATAGGTGATGGTGCCCATTGGGTCAGGCCGTCCAGCATATGGTCAACCCCAAAGTTACCCAGTGCTGTACCAAAGAATACCGGAGTCAGTTCGCCTTGCAGGAACAACTCACGATCAAACTCATGTGACGCGCCGAGTACCAATTCTAACTCTTCACGCAGCTGCGCGGCCAAGTCAGCACCGACTGCTTGATCCAGCTCAGGGTTATCCAAGCCTTTGATAATGCGTTCTTCTTGGATGGTGTGGCCTTGGCCTGAAGTGTACAAAATGGTTTCATCACGATGAATGTGGTAAACACCTTTAAACTCTTTACCACAACCGATTGGCCATGTGATCGGCGAACAAGCAATTTTCAGCTCATTTTCCACTTCATCCATCAACTCCATCGGGTCACGGATTTCACGGTCAAGTTTGTTCATGAAGGTCACGATCGGCGTATCACGCAGACGGGTCACTTCCATCAACTTACGGGTACGATCTTCAACCCCTTTCGCCGCATCAATTACCATCAAACAAGAGTCAACTGCGGTCAGAGTGCGATAAGTATCTTCCGAGAAGTCTTCGTGTCCCGGAGTATCCAAAAGATTAACCAGACAATCGCCGTACGGGAATTGCATAACAGAGGTGGTCACCGAAATACCACGCTCTTTTTCCATTTCCATCCAGTCAGATTTTGCATGCTGGTTTGAGCCACGGCCTTTTACCGTGCCGGCTACTTGGATCGCACGTCCGAAAAGCAGGACTTTTTCAGTAATCGTGGTTTTACCCGCGTCAGGGTGCGAGATAATAGCAAAGGTCCTTCGCTTATTGATTTCATTGAGAAAATCTTGGTTTGCCATGTATAAATTCTTTTAGTTTGTACACGGATTTGTACACACTTTTGGAAGTACTCTCTTTTCAGTTCTTCGCTTGTCAAATCCGTCGTGTTAATCGTAATTGGCCGCTATTTTCGCTGATCTTGACTTTATAAACAATCAATGGTTATCTGATCTGTTACCATTTACTCTCAGCGTGCGCCAATGCTCAGTTGTAGCTGTTTGCAATCGTTGCTTCTTCAGCTCATGAACAACTGTGGCTAAACCACAAATTCCTTCGCTACCAGAAATCGATGATAGCTTGTCGTACTACACCAATGATGGTGCAGTTGCCGTTGATCGGTATTGCCGGGTATTGGGGGTTCAAAGGTTTTAGGTACTTCTGTTCACCATCAATAACCAACTGCTTAAAGGTTGCTTCTTTCGAATCATCCAAACGCGCAACAACCAATGAACCTGAAGAGTAAGGTAACTCAGGATCAACAACGATCACTGCTCCCTCAGGTATGGATTTTTTTCCGCTTGGATTTTCCATACTGTCGCCTTTTACGCGAAGTGCGAAACAACCCTCATGTGCTTTCCCTGTGACTTCACGCCACTCTTCAGCATCTTCATGGGCAAATCCCTCCGCTATTTCAGTCCAATCACCGGCCTGAACCCAGTTAATGAGAGGAATTCTTCCCTTAATGTCAGGCCCAACTTCTACATTACCGACCCCCAAGCCAATCTCGCCATCACCTGTGGCGAGCCAATGAGCATTCACGCGAAGCGCTTCCGCGATCTGCATGGTGTAACGAGACCTAGCCGATTTACCAGAGCAAATCTGGCTGATCGACTGCTGTTTGATACCAATGCGGCGAGCCAACTCAGACTGAGTCACCCCAGTAAGCTGCAAGGCATGGTTTAGTCGTTCGGATAAAGTTTTCATAAGCCCGTATTCTACAAATAAAACTGTAGCCTTTCAACAATTTTAACTGTTGACTAATCTACAGTTTAAACTGTAACATTCAATCTTGTAACAGTTATTATTGTAACAGGAGACGGTATGGAAGTGTTCAACACAACACAAAAACATCTCCGCCGTGCCATTGACTTGGTCGGCGGGCAATCAGCATTAGCACGAGCCATCAACTCAAAACAGCAAAACGTCTGGTTTTGGTTGAATAAATCAGGGCGTGTTCCCGCTGAATTCGTTTTACCCATCGAACAAGCTACGCAAGGACAGGTAACCCGATCTCAGTTAAGACCGGACATCTATCCCGAATGCCCAAGTGAGCTGAAAGCCAGTAACCAGTAGGATTAAGGGCAAATAATGGTCAGCATTTTACGTAAACACAAAAGCGAGTTCCTTCATGCGTGATTATGGCAAGGTCTATACCCGCTTTTGGCTAAAGCAAAACGTTTTGTCCTGGAGTGACTCAGCGAAGTTGCTAGGACTGTATTTGCTTACATGCCCACATTGTAATTTGCTTGGCTGCTTTCGATTGCCGATTGGTTACGTTGCTTCTGACTTGAATTGGGATGAGCAACAGGTTGCCAAAGCTCTAAATGAGTTAGAACAAGATCAGTTCCTCATTCGTTGCGAGGAATCCGGTTGGACTTTGATTCGGAGCTTTCTGAAGCACAACCCAATCGAAAACCCAAACCAAGGTAAAGCAGCCTTTCGGTTGCTTAAAGATGTACCTGCCGACTTCATTGGTATGGCATCGCTTTTGAAATCTCTTGCCGCTTTTCAAGCTCGGCTTCCAGAAGAATTTTCATCATTGTTTATGCCTGATGGCAACCCGGTAAGGGACTCTCAACGGTCGGATGACTCTGAGAGAAGCAATAAGCCAACAGTTAAAACTGTTAACCAGATACAGTTCGAAGACTTCTGGGATGTACAAATACGCAAAGAAAAAAAAGCGAAAGCCAAAGAAGAATGGCTTCGCATGGGCCTCAATGAAGACCATGAACTCGCCTTGGAAGTGCTAACACGCTGGAAAGAGCAACGAGACAACCGATTGCAGTATCAAGATCGGACTAAGACCCCTATGCCACATAACTGGCTTTTAAACCGGCAATGGGAAGACGAGTACGTTCGCATTGATGAAGTACAGCAATCATCGACGAGCCTAAAGGGCAGCAATCACCAATTGAATATTGAAGAAAGCAATCGCCGCATCGCTGAAAGCTGGGCCGGACCAGGTATTCGGGAGGTTCGTTCAAGTGCAGGAGGTTGATAAACGCGAGTTTGCTGAGGTTTGGGGAGCCGCTTGGGCCATGTATGGCAAAAGCGTATCACCGCAATTGCTATCCATCGCATTTGAAGCCCTTCGTGCTTATAGCATTGAAGAAGTGCGAATCGGTCTGACTCGGCATATTCAATCACCGGATACTGGGCAATTTTTTCCAAAGCCCGCTGACGTCATCAAGCATATCGACGGCAACTCGGGCTCAAGAGCCATGGTTGCTTGGAACAAAGTTGACAAGGCTGTTCGTCAGGTTGGCGCTTGGACATCAGTGATGTTTGACGATGCGCTTATCCACCGCGTGATTTCAGATATGGGTGGATGGGTTGAACTCTGCAAGGTTGATGACAGGGAATACCCCTTTAAGCAAAAAGAGTTTTTAACACGCTACCAGGCTTACTTGCTGCGGGACGAAGTGGGTGAATACCCAAGGCTATTACAGGGTATTGCAGACCATCAGAACCAGCAAAAAGGATTTGATATGCAAGCGCCTGTTGCCGTGGGTGACTGGTCAAAAGCGGCACAAGTTTACACGAGAGGCATCGCCAATTTTAGCGCAGTGCCTTTGAAAAGAATAAGCCCGAAAGCCATTCAGGCGCTTCTCGGAAATCAATTAGAGGACAAAAATGAAAACGATTAAAGCAAAAACCGTTGCCTTAGTGATAGCCATGTCCGCAAGCACTTCAGTCTATGCGTTTCCGGGCTATCAGTGGGAAAAAGCAGCACAAAGCGTTGGTATTGATCCTGTCATGCTCTACGCCGTTGCCTTGGCTGAGTCCGCCTCACATCGTGGTCTCAACATGACCAGCCCATGGCCATACGCAATTCGCAATGGTTCAAATGCAACCTACGCCAAATCTAAGACAGAAGCAGAGCAACTGTTAAACCAAGCACTGCAAGAGAGTGAAAAATACCAGCTCGATATTGGCCTTATGCAAATCAATTTGCATTGGCACGGACATCGGGTGAGCTCAGCAGCAGAACTGCTAGACCCCATCACCAACCTAACTGTCGGCTCCAGTATTTTGGCCGAAGCAATCAAATCTTCACCAAACGATTTAGAGCTTGGCATAGGCCGCTATCACAGCTGGAACGAAGAGCGTGCTCGCTGGTATGGGCAAAGAGTGCTTTCTATTTATCGCAATATTTTACATGAACTGGAGGTCCGTCAATGACAACCAATCAACAAGACTTCTATCAATTAAATTTGGCATACCTACACGCAGCACGGGAATTGGCGCGCATTGATCCGCAAGAGGCGGTCTTGCGCTTTGGACTTACACGCGATGTGGTTGATGCGCTGATTAATGCTGGTGTTGACGACCTGCAACGAGTGGCGACCTCATCATTCATGCTGTTTCAACCAAGGGGAAACCAGAGCCAACTGATTGAGATGGTGAAGAGCAAAGGCACAGGTATCCCAAGAATCGCTTATTTATTATCAACCTTAAACAACAAGGGGGGTGCATGATTGATAACCTGTCCAAAAGTGAGCTGTTTACCCGAGCTTCGCTGCTTATTAAATACGGATTTCGAACAACCATTATCGCGCTCGATACAGGTTTGCCAATCCACATTATCAGAAGGCTCCACAAAGAAGTGACTGGCAAGTCACCTTGTCCTGGTCAATTGCCAGAATCTGATGCCATCGTTAAAAGTAGAAGAGCCTTGGTTGAAGGCTCCCTGCTGATGGCGCTATATGTCAATATTGGTGGTGACAATGTCTACAAGCAATTAAATATTGATGCTTTGATGAAGGCTTACGATGCGTACTTGGTTGCAAGAAAAGAAGCAGATCTTCCAGCTGAAATCCCCTGGAAAAAACTAACCATCAATGAAGGTTGGGTTCTAGCTCGTGATTTAAGATCACAGCTTGCATCCTTACACCGGTGTCGATGCGGTAGTCTGTATTTGACGGTATCTCAACAGCGCATTCAGCTTAAATGTCCTGTGTGCGAAATTATGGCCGAGCAAACCACTAGAGCACTTTTTGAGAACTAACATGCTGATGCATGATTTGATTGTGCACCGTCTGTGCACTTTGAGAGTACTAAGAAGATGACAAACTTACTTAAATCTTTACCAGCACGCTGCTGGTTTATATCACTGGGGCTTTTTCTGGCGACTTTGGCAGCGGCTCATTTTTTTCCATCAGAAATATTTACGGCATCTGCCAAGTTAGCGGCTTTGCCATTTCTGATTTGCACCATCGTTTTTTTCAGCTACTTGGGATTCAAAGCAACTGCTAGTCCTATCGGCCTTATAACCATCACCACTATGTGTTTAGCAATCGCATATTGGCAAGCGAGTTGGGCAATTTTATGTGTCGGTTTAGCTTTCTTAGGCTTAAGCGGACTAATCCATTTATTTCAAAGACAACTGAAAGATACCGGTCGAGAACTAAGCCTGAGCGAAAAAAAATATTGGTACTGGGTAAACGAATTTGCAGACGGTCGCTCATCTATCCTCCCCAAAAGGCCAAAAAAATAGCCAGCCCATCACAAGCTGGCTACCTTCTGTTTTTAGTTCCTTCCTGAAGCCTGGTTATAGGCCCTAATATCGATCAAGTTGTTCTGAGCATAATCTCCAGCAAGGGATGCATTTGAGATCACTGCAATCTGCTTATCCACAAATGCTTTATCTTCTTCGGACACACTGTCGGGGATGTAAGCACCGCTCTCATCTTTTTGACGATACTCATTTAGCATTTGCTCCCTTAGACCAAGCATTTCAGGCGACCAACTCGATGAGTCTTCAGAGTTGAAAACGCGCCCCGCCAAACCTTCATTGAAAGCTTGAGCGAACACTTGACTTTGAATCGGGGTCAATCCCATTCTCTGCCCTTCGCTGTATGCTTCCTGTTTAAAATCATCGGCATACTGTTCTAAGAACTCACCATATCGATTGTTAACTGCCGCACCGAATGCCCCAGCCAACATGGCTTCAGACTTAGTGCCCCAGTTTACTTCGGAGGCATACTGCGAACTCGATCCACTGTATGCATCATTAAACGCCGTCAATGGGTTTTCCAAAGAGGTTCCGGCGTCAACGGCTGCTTTTAAGCCATCCCAGGTTGATTTACTGGCCACCGTTGCATTGTGCAAGAAACCTCGTGAGCTAGGGTCTTCAAGTGCTTGCTCCTTGTAACTCTCATAGTCTTCGCCAAAGTGATTCAAGGTATGCAGTGCTGCATCAGTATGCTTGCCACTGAAGTCACCAATAGCACTGGCGCTGTTGAAGAACATTTCAGCACCAGAAACTCCGCTATCATCAGCCATAATGCGAGATCGCCACTGAGAGCCAGCTTCACGGTTTAGTCCAGATTGATAGGTACTTGTGTCAGAAACTACGGCCTGTTGGGCTTGTTGTTGATGCGCATTTAGTTGTCCATCAACACCAGACAAATTAGTTTGGTAAGCTGATTGAGCTGCGTTGAACTGAGTTTGAACAGTTGCAGCATCCTCGTAGCCGCCCAATACACCCGATTCCACTTGGCTTTGAGTGCCACCAAAAGTAGGTGCAGTTGATGACAAGCCTTCATTAGAGCGTGGCTGAATAGATCGTAAATCGGCTCCGGTAGCCATGGCCATAACAGTCATTGCTGCTTGATAGTCATTGTCTCGTTCAGCGGGCGTCGAGGAGTTGCTATAGGTTAAAGACTCCATAGCTGCGGCCACATACGCCTGATTATCATCAGGTAGCAAGCGCTGATACATTGGAAGGTTTTCACGTAATCGGTTACCTGCTTCAACATGCTGGTTCATATAGCGACCTAAATAATCCATGACTTCAGGATTATCCGCTGCTAATCGAGTTAACGTCGCACCATCCGTGTTCCTTTGTCCTGATAGACTGTAGCTGGCCTGATCAAGCTCACTAAAGCGGTTTGATGCCGTGATAACGTCTTGTGCTGAACTCTGAAGTGACTGATAGTCTTGATTAGACAACGACATCTCAACGCCAGAGCGTCTTGAATCTGAAAGGTCCTTAACCATTGCATCGCGATACTCAGCACGTCGTGAATCACTTGATGCCAAGCTTTGCATCTCCCCAGTGAGCGTATTTGCGGTCGTTGACCGAGAACTGCCCTCTGATGACTCAACTTGGCCACTAAAGTTACCACCTAAATCCAAGCCTGCTCGTAACCGTGATATTTTTGGCACTCTTGATGATTCAGGCTTATCCACTCCTGGTAGGTTGCCTTGTGGGGAGTCATTCCCTCCTGTACTAAGTAATCTTCCCAAGAACCCTTTATCTGCTACTTCTTTATCACCGGTATTTGTAATGGTTCCATCTCCACCGACCCTAAGGCCTCCCGATAACACGCCCGATACCAAGCCACGTACAGCGTCTTTTTTATCGTCTCCGAAACCATACCGTGTTTGCAGGTCATCAGTAACCTGATTAACAACGGCGCTAGATGCGGAATTAGAAGAACCGATCTGACGTCCAACCGAAGAAAGGTTGTCGTAACTTAGCTTTTCACCAAAAGTTCGACTCATGGTATTGCCAACTTGACGGCTAAAGGCTTGAGTTGCCTGAGTCATGGATTCTTTTGCAGAACCGACCATTGAACCCACCGCATTTCCGACAGAGAAACTGCTTAGTAAGTTTGACGCACCGGTCATTGCAGAACCTGTGAGGGCTGAATTTTGGAACATTGACTGTGATTGCATTACCGGGGCATTTTTCGCGACATCTGGACTTGCCATCTTTTCATCAATGGCATCACCGTTTTGAAGACGTCCAGCCAAGTGGGTAGCGGTTATTGCTGAGCCATACACGAGCATGAGCGAAATTGCCGGAACACTCGACGCCAACATGCCGCCAGTAGCTATCCAGGTTTGCAGCACTGAATCCATCTGCATCATCCCAGCAAAAGATGGCACTTCTGTACCTGCAAAGGCATCAAGCGACGACATTTTCCCTGCAACGGTTAAATGAATATACAGGTTAATGATGGCCATGACAGGCATCCAAAGTTGAATCCAAAGCAGGATTAACAAGTACTTCCCGGCCATTCGCATCCCGATTTGGCCAAGGGCAATCACAAAGGCCATCAATGGGGTGATGGCGTAAATGAAACCCTCAAAAAACGTCATCATCGGACGAACGATACTTTGGAACAGGGTCTGCTCCGCAGCCCATTGCGTATTGCGCTGCTCAATCGCTTGGTTAACCATCACGGCTGCGGTGAAAGCTTGGTCATCCATATATTTGCCCGTCACGCTTTGCTCATAAATAGGCAAAAGCACCGACGCGGTCATGTACTCTTGGGTGTTAACCGAAGCCAAACCAAGGTTATTCAGTGCATTTCGGATCACGTCATCAGTGTCCGTTGCTGACGAAGTCCCCAATGAGGCCGACAGAACCTGTTTAAGCCTTGGTATGAAGGTTGATTCTGTCATGAGTTTCAGTTGGCTGTAGGCATCGGTGCAGTCCAGATCGCTACTGCTACCACTAAGCATGATGCGTGTGCCATAAATACGCGAATCAAACCTAATCGCAGTCATCGGATTAGGATCACTCAGCACCTGATCGAGGTTCTTTTGGCCAATGTCGATACCAATCAAGGTGCACTCTTTGATGTAGTTAAACCACGATTGCTCGATGTCCGAGCCGCCGACACGATTTGCATCACCCAACCCAGAGCGATCCATCACCTGTTTTCTCACTTTAATCAGTGACTGTAAACTGGATGCAAAGCCGTATTCCGTCATGGCGGGAGTTGAGAAGGCGGTTTCAAACAATCGCGTGATTTGAAAGCCAACAGTCGAAATCGTACTGCCTGCGGCAGCAACACCGATGGGCACATTATCAACCACTCGAACTTGTCCCGTGTACGCATCCTCAATGCTCACTCGGGTACTGGGCCCAAACATGGTTGCAAAGACTAGCCATGAGACTAAAACATGTTGAAAGTTAATCCCACGACCACCTTGCATTAAGGCCTGAACAGAGACCATCAATACCCCAATGAGCAAGCCAATGCGAACCATTGAAGTAAAATCGCCTGTACCAGTGATCATCGCGACAGCGTTCAAGACCTGCTCTAAAAATGCCGAATCCCCGATGGAATAGATCTCCCACATGACCTATTCCCCCAGTGCCGTAGATTTAACGGTGTAATAACGCTGCTTGCGAATGGTCTGAATCACCTGATTAAAGTGCGCCAGCAATTCTTGCTCTGAGCCGTATCTTCGCTGCAACGCGGCGTACTCCTCATTAATTTGGCGACGTGCACGTTCAAGATCTTCCGTTAACAACTTCGCATAGGCATGATCTTCCACACCCGATGTGCTTCTAGCTGCGTTGAGCATGTCTTCAACCAATGCTCGGGCCATCTCAACAGCAATAAATGGTGCAGCTCTAGAAGCAAACGACCTAGCAGCCCCTTCATTTAATGCAGAAAGAGTTCGAATCATGCCGCCAATGCTTGCAGGAGCCGAGGTCATAAAAGCCTTTTCGGTGGTGCTAGCTGCCCCTGTATTTCGAGCAAACTTAAAAATAATGCCGTGACTAGAACCTGTACCAAGAAGTAAATTTTCTACCTGAGTTGATAACCCGGTAAGGGTCACGTTAGTGATTGTTGGATTAAGGCAGCCGTCTTGTGTCACTGTGTCACATCGGTACATAGCGACGTTACCACCATGAATTAGATGCTCAATAGTCACTTTATTGCCATTCAGTCTGGTCAGTTTCGGGGCTTTTCCTTGACCATCAGCGGCATTGGCTAAATCACCAACGATGATCGAACCAGTCACCGACATAACCGCTTCAAGAAAACGGTCATCCCCAGATGCAAACCAGCTTGATGCCGAGTGACGTTTCAGTGCTCGCCAAACCAAGTTGCCTTTAATCGTTTTGTTCACATCAGATGCCGCGACACTCGAAGCGTTCTCGTATGGGTTCTTACCATTGGACTCACTCCAACTGGTAAAAACGTCTCCAGCCCCTTTAAGTGAGCTCAACATGCTGGCTTCTGTTTGCCCCTTTTTACCAAAAGCAGCCAAGGTATCGTTCACGACTCCCTGAGCCATTTGACAGGAATTGCCAAAATACTCGTTCAACTGCTGGATTTTCTTTTGCAGAGTCTCCATGTGCTGGGAACATTTCTCACACATAGCACTGAGCGCCAATTGGAATGCGTACCCCTTGGCATTTGCCGCTACAGAGCGAAGCAATTGAACGAACTGATCTGCATTAACAAATGACAAACTTCCAGCGAACATATCAATGCCGCCACAACCGGCTTGGAATGACGGAGGCACCATAGAGACGAGGTTCTCGTTCATGATCCTGTTACGAACAACAACACTTCCGCCAGATATAACGCCACGCCGCTGACTCTCGAATACACCAGGCGCAGTGCTGTTGGTCATTGAACCAAACAACTGATTCATCTCCTGTTGCAAGCTTGCTTGGCTCATAGACGAAAAACCAATCGCACAGGCGATTAGCGATACTTGGAATACTTTTTTCATTGTTATAACCCTCCTTGTGCACGCAGATAGCGAACAAGGAACTCAGGGTCCTGTAATATCTTTTCGTTAAGCTCTTGGGCTGACATCGCGAGTGACACGCCGGGTTGAACAGGTCTGGTGGCATAGTAAGTTTGATCGTCAATCCAACCGGCTTGATGGGCTGCAAGAATGATTCGATTATTGAGCTCATCAAGGCTCATTGCGCCTTGGCCAATCGGAGTGATGACATTAGGCGGATCAACTAAGAACACGGCAGGGACAGTCGTAACGGACAAGGATTGAGCTTGTCCTGAATCGACTTTGTAATTAGGAAACTCTCCACCAGGTAAAGGCAAGCCATCGACTGCAATAGCAAACACCTCGAAACCATAGTTCAAAGCCATGGATTCGATGATAGGCGCTTGAGCATGGCAGTAAGGGCAATCCGAACGATAGAAGAAGAACAAGCCAGCCCGTTTTGCTACTTCACCTAAAGCAATATCTCGTTGAGCGCCAGCTTCTCGATCCATCCGATTGGCAGCATAGGTAGCCAAGGGTCTGCGACTGATTTCATCCAAAACAGGATCACCCATGACAACCTGCTGACTAACATCAGCAAATAGTGAGCCCTTATCCATCATAACGCGCTGAAGATACAGATAGGCTCGGACGTTCTCAGTGGTCGGCTCATCAATTGCCTTATCCATGAACGACTGCATGTGCTCACGAAACCAAGCAGCACTGAAAGGCTTTAGCCCGCTCTGACTCGACTCTGCCGCACCTGATTCCGGCTTTATAGGCTCTTCATCCTCCGCTGGCTCAGGAATGACCTGATACCAAAACCAGCCTTCCTGACCACGCTGATAGAATTGCCCATCACTAGCATGGGCGGGCAGGATGAATAGAAAGAAAATAATGATTGGGATGGTCACCCATAGGATGAACCAAGGGAACAAGGGGGTTCTCATTGTCAGCTCCAGAAAATTTCATAGAGCTAACATGCTAATGATCCCGGTAAGAGCGATTGGCCAGATAGATGAATGAATCGTGTGTTTTTCTGACTAGCTGTTGTGACCAGTAACAACAGCTAATTTTAACGAGCCAAATTTATGATTGGACCGCTTTGAGCGAAAAGCAGAGATTCAGCACCTCAACACAATCCGCATGCGAATGACCGCTTTTACCGCAAAACCGGACATGAAGCCCGGTTTATTTAAAACGAAATTATCGGTCTATAGGGCTAATTGTCCCTGATGAATGTTGACCGATGACATGTGTATATATTTGAGTTGTCTTCAAATCCGAATGCCCTAACAGCTCTTGAACTGTACGAATGTCTGTTCCCGCTTTTAAAAGCTGCGTTGCGAAAGAGTGCCTGAATATGTGTGCGGTAACGTGTTTCTGAACACCTGACCGTATAACAGCGCTCCTTAATTTCTTTGTTAGGGACGTCCAATGCAAGTGATGGCGGCAAACATATCCATCCACTGGATGCTTACACCTGACAGATGATGGGAATATAAATTGCCACTTAAAATCAGAAATTGCGTAAGGGTATTTTCGAGCGAGCCCTGACGGGAGACTTGTTTTACCCTCACCTTCGCAAAGATCCTTTTCATGAAGATCACGAACCTTTTCAATATGCAATTTAAGGGGTTCAACAAGCTTTTCAGGTAACATCTTGACTCGATCTTTACCGCCTTTGCCACGAAATACATAGACATTCCTTGACTCAAAATCGATATCTTTAACTCTTAGCATTAATAGTTCTGCTTTCCTTAGCCCACAACCATATAAAAGCGAAAACATCAGTTTATAGCTACCGGATAGCTGATTGATGATACTCATTGCTTCGTTATGAGATAAGACGGATGGAACCCGTTTAGGTGCGCGTGCTTTTATCGTATCAGGTAGTAAAGTAAGTTCTCTCTGAAGTATATGTTTATACATGAAGACGATAGCGCAAAGCGCCAAGTTTTGAGTAGACGCCGTAACTTGTCGGTTTACGGCTAAATATGTCAAAAAATTAGTTACCTCTTGTTCCCCCATGTTCTTAGGATGCTGTTTTTTGTTAAACAAAATGAAGCGTTTTATCCAAAGTAAATAGGTTTTTTCAGTCTGAATTGAGTAATGCTTGGTCCGCATAACCTGTCTGATGCTTTCAAGGAAAGGTGAACGAGTCATGTAAGCTCCTTTGTTGATTATCGAGTGTGTTACTGAGACTTCTTAGTAACACCTGATGATAAGGAGGCTAAATCAAGATAAGGCATTGATATTAATAATATCACCCCGTTTTGGGGTGGAGACATTACTGAGAAGTCTCAGTAATGTCGTAAATTAAAAGTAAATTAAGTCCTTAACTAGCTTCTTAAGTTATTGATTTTCAGTAAACTCATAGGTATATATTTGTTTTGCCTTTCGGATGTTACTGAGAGGTCTACATAATAACTGTTAACCTCTGAGGAAGAATTGTGAAACTATCACTAATGGTAGCTATATCGAAGAATGGAGTTATCGGGAATGGCCCTGATATTCCATGGAGTGCCAAAGGTGAACAGCTCCTGTTTAAAGCTATTACCTATAACCAATGGCTGTTGGTTGGACGCAAGACTTTTGAATCAATGGGAGCATTACCCAACCGAAAGTATGCGGTCGTAACACGTTCAAGTTTTACATCTGACAATGAGAACGTATTGATCTTTCCATCAATTAAAGATGCTTTAACCAACCTAAAGAAAATAACGGATCATGTCATTGTTTCAGGTGGTGGGGAGATATACAAAAGCCTGATCGATCAAGTAGATACACTACATATATCTACAATAGACATCGAGCCGGAAGGTGATGTTTACTTTCCTGAAATCCCCAGCAATTTTAGGCCAGTTTTTACCCAAGACTTCGCCTCTAACATAAATTATAGTTACCAAATCTGGCAAAAGGGTTAACAAGTGGCAGCAACGGATTCGCAAACCTGTCACGCCTTTTGCACCAAAAGCCGCGCCAGGTTTGCGATCCGCTGTGCCAGGCGTTATATGCTAGGGGCATCCATTTGAGAATTTCTGCTTTCTTTGCTGCGACAATGTCGTCGTTAGGTGTTTTTTTGCTATTTCATTTGCTATCGATTTATTTGGCAAACCAGTACTACTTCAAACCTTACGCAGAAATGGATTATGAATCGGCATCCATCGGGTTGAACATAGTTAAGCTTGTTAAACATATTGGAGTATTCTCTGCATGCTTTTTTGCTGTAGGATTTGCAAACAAAGAGGGAGTCAAAATTTGGCATAAGGCTGCATGTGCTATTTCTCTGTCTGTGCCTGTAGTCTTGTTAGCATCTTTCCCAGACATTCTTTATGTAACCGCGCCAAGTACGGTATCAATTCTAAATAACTTAGATCGTGTTATTTATTATTATTTGTCTGCGGGCGTAGGGTTACTTTTAGGGTTTAGGTTTAATAAATTGAATGGCATATAACAAGTTACTTAATTTCGTTCCGGCCACAAACAGCGTGGCCTCCACGGGACTGCCTACGCTGTGCTTCGGCAGCCCATTAGTAATGCGTTATGCCTGTCAAAGCGTCCGTGTCGCTGGTCTGTCAGGTAGATGTCGTGACCGACAATAAGTTAACTAAGTCATCATTTGGCCTGAACACATAGGTCAGGAGAAATGGGATGATAAAAAAATTGCGAGAGCGAAAAAATTGGTCTCAAGAGCAATTGGCAACAATGTCAGGTTTAAGCGTTAGAACTATTCAACGCATTGAAAGTGGCAACAAAGCAAGTATTGAGTCTCTTAAATCACTGGCTTCTGTGTTCGAAGTTGATATTTCGAAGCTATTGGAGGAGATAACCGTGATTGATAAAGATTCTGAATACTGGAAAGAACAACCAGGTTGGTTCAAGTTCAGCCTTCTTGGTGTGAATAAAAGAAGTAAACTTGTTCTGATTGAGTATCTCAGCATTGTGCTGGGACTATTTAGCTGGGTTTTACATGCAAATATGTTTGCCACCCCTGCGTTTTTTCTAATTGCTTATTTAATTAGCAAGCTAGTAAATACTGCTGATTCTAAAAAGGTTTGGTAAACAGCATAACAAACAAAGGCAGCCGACGCTTAACAGCGCGCGGCTGCTTTGAGCGTTAGGAATTTTGGCCATGGCTACGAAGGATGTTCAAACACTGGTAGACGACATTTACCATTTGGGCCACGAACAACATTCGATGGTTGAAGGTGTTCGCAAGTTGGTGAAGGCGGTCGTTTCGCCGCTTTCGGAAGAGGTCAAGTATGGCGGCATACTGTTCACATCAGACGTTCAGTTTTGCGGTGTCTTTGCATACAAGAAGCATGTTTCAGTGGAGTTTAACAAAGGCGCCCAAGTCGCGGATGAGTTCGGGCATCTCGAAGGTGGCGGGAAAGGCCGTCGGCACGTGAAGCTGTACTCCGTCAACGACATTGAGTCCAAACATCTAGCTCACTATATTCCTTTAGCATTAGAGGCTGCGAGAGCAGATTCCTAACAATCACAGGCACGGCGACGTCTACTACATTGCGGCTGCGCCTCCATTCCGCAGCCGCGCATGCTGTTGGCGTTGGGCAGTTTGTAGTTCGGGGTACTTATGAGCTTGATTGTGTGTTCGTGGGTCACTAATCTACCGGAGGGACGCTTTTCTGTTTGGCCGGATGGCTGTCGTGATCTGATCGCGATAGTTTCGAAAGAAAGTCCTGTCACCGTTATTTGCAGTGGTTTGGATTCCGCCCCCCGGCAAGTAGTATGCGATGATGACACTCTATTTGTTGGAGTTCGGTTGGCAGCGGGGGTAACCTTTCCATGGGATATGAAGGATTCGTGCATAAAGCATGATGATCAGGTTCTTTCACAAAGTTCGTTTTCCAGTTGCCACGGATGGGAATCTGAAAGTGATTGTGATGAAATCCTCGGAAAGCTGATTGGCGTGGTTAATGACTTTGCGAGCCCCGCGCCTTCTTGGGTATCGGAATGTATTGATGAGTTGCGGATCGGTGAAGTGCGGCAGTCTATGTCGTTAAGTGAACGCAGCATAAGAAGAAAACTTGCCGACATTACCGGAGCCCCGCCACGGTTCTGGAAGTCTCTGGCTCGCGTTCGCCAGGCCACGTTGGAGATAGTGCGGTCTGAAGTTTCGCTGGTATCGGTCGCCACAAATCATGGGTTTTCGGATCAAGCGCATATGAACCGGGAAATCCGGCGTTGGTTTGGGGTAACACCGGTAACGCTGCGGAAAAATCGGGAGCAGATCATTGAATGGCTGTCTGCTCCCAATGTATTCCAGAACGTTTAGCCTTCTTTCATGATGTACTTTTCGAACTCGGGGCTTGGGGCAATAGGATGATAGCAATAAACTATGACGCCAGAGGGATCAAGCAGACCGAATCTTCTATCGCCCCAGGGATGATCTTCCAGTGGCACCGTTGGTGTCAGGCCTGCTTGGGTTAGTCGAGAGTGAAGCTCATCAGCATCTTCCACGAGCAGGTTAAAAAAGGCGCCACCAGAGAATGGTTGCATTCCTTCTTGTGGACTCATCAGGCAGATTTCCGGTTCCTGATGACGAGTAGTCAACCTAAGTATTACGTACCAGCCACAGTCGAAAATGGGGCGCGCATTAAAGTAAGTTTCATAGAACTTCCGCGTATCGGGAAGGCTTTGTGTGACGATGGTCATGCTCGCAGATTTTATCGACATAATTTCTCCAATTTATTTATCGCTGAACGGGATAACATCAAATGCGGAGCTTAACTCAGTGGGGGAGTTCTTGTTTTGAATAATTCGGCCAAAGTTGAGACGATAATGCCCAACAAGGCACTGCTGTCGGACAAATTTTCCGCTACGCTCCAAATTTGCCGCAGAGTGCGGCGTTCTGCTAACACCTAAAAGCGGACTTTACAGCCTTAAAGTTGGAATGTCTGCAATTGGCACATAAGTAATATTCATAAAGTGCGAATACTACATTAGCTTACTTTACTGCAAAAACCGTAACCAATGTCTTCATTGAGTCACCCGTAATCATAACAAAGTACATCTTGCTCTCCACGTGCTGCCAGAATTCGGCCTCTTGTGCATATTTTTTTGCTTTTTTAGTAGCGACGCTTTCTGGTAACTCGGCTTTAGTTAGCGCAGAACATAACAGCTTTGTGCACAAAGCCTTCCAAGGATGCTTAGGTACACCGTCTGAAAGCCTTTCCACGAATCTTTCTAGTGCATGACGAGTCACCACGACAGGTCCAATGTTCGGAACATTTATTACCTCATCGATTTCTCTCACAGTAGCATTATCGACGCTGTATTCTTCAAAGGAATATGAGAGCCAATCTTCCCGTTTCTCTACCGAGATCTGTGCTTCCTGGTAACGGGTGAGCAAGAACCTAGTCAGGCTGTAAAGTGAATGCTGAGTTGAGCGTTGTTTCTGTAACTTTTTGATGGCTCCTTTACTGACCCGGATTTGAAGCCCATTACCGCTTCGGTTACTCCCCATCACCTCTTTCATTGACAGTAGGTGATGAATAGCATAAAGCTCAGCTGCAATTGGCTTTTGCTGCTCAGGTAGCTTGTCGTATTGCTCACCTAAATCGACCTTTAGTTCACCACCTCTTCGAAGGCCGGTCTTCCAGTAAACCGTAAACTCACCATCAATCTGCTTTGTTAACAGGGTTAATACCATCATGTTTGTTTCTCCTATTGGTTATCTATTTTTCATTCTCCATGATTTTTCAAATATGCAAGGCGCAAAAAAAGGGGCCGAAGCCCCTTAGATCAGATATGAACTTTCGGAAAGCCCATGGCTCCGTAAACATTCAGCACATCATTCCAATCCCAACTTTTCACGCCAAGTGACGTTGGTATCGGAGGGATCAGAACTTGTGTCAGAATGCCTTTTTGCCAGGCTTTTTTCTTGAGTTCATTCGCTGCATTCAGGCCGGTCTCAGAGAGATCGTGATCTGCCCAGATGTACAGCATTTTCACATTACTTGGTGGTTCAAACCTAGCCAGTAGCGTTGCATTCACAACCGACCAACATGTCTGTCCCGTAGCTCTGGTAACCGCTAAAGCTGTTTCGATGCCTTCAGAAACACCTAATACCTCACCAGGCTCACCTATCGGAATGGCACCACCAGTGATTGTTCTGTCACTTGGTATCGGCATCATCTTTTTAGGCTTTTCAACCGGCGCTTTGAATCCATCTTCACTTAGGTAGATCCGATGAAACGTGGCCGAACGCCCTTGCTGAGTAACGATTTTACCTAGCAGCGCTGGGTAGCTATCGATAAACAAGCCATCTTCATCATGGTAAGGCAAGTTTGGATGATACCTCAGCACCGAATCCCATTCAGGACGAAGCCGGGTAACAATGCCACGACGATGCATGTAGTTCCAAACTGGTTGCGCACGAGTATCTGCAAGAGAAAACGTTTCTCCCCAGGTTTGATTCAAGCGATGGATAATCGCTTTGTCCTCGTCCTGCTTTCTAGCCTTCCAATCAACTGCGTTACTCGGTATTGGCCGAATAGGCGCTTGTATTTGTCCGGGTTGAATACCAAGAACCTGGCCGATTGCTTCAATAGACTGAGCAAAGTTCCATCCATTAATCCAAGACAACAGTTCAAAACCATCATGAAAGATACCGCAGGTGTTACAAACGCCACCTCCGGTATATTCAGCATCTTTGAATAGCCTAAAGCCATCACGACCGCCATGAACAGGACAAGCCACATGACGGCCCTTTCGAGCAATGGCGGCATCAAGTTCTGGCACCAATGCCGCCAAGACTTGAAGCCATTGGCCATTGAGATATGGCCTTACTGTGTCAATTTGTAAAGGTAACGCCATATAACCTCCTTAAATAAAATGCCGACTCCTACCCCAGGTGGTAAAAGTCAGCTTAGGTCCAGCATTAGCCGTTCGGTTAATACAGGAGCGTTAGTCAAGCTGGATACCATGTCGTCTTAATAGCCACATGATGGACTCACGAAGCACATCAGGATCGACAACGGCAGCCATTGCGCAAACACGAAAGCAAAATGGCGCTATTTCGTCATTTTGAATCCACGACAACACATCCTTGCGCAACCGAGTACTGACACGACCGTCCAGCAATACACGGATCGCATCCAAAAGAATGCCTTCGCGTAACTGCCAGATTTCCGTGTCAGACCAAGTGACTGGGGCATCATCAAACTCAAATAGAAATTCGAGCTGTGATGATGTGTGCTGATGGGACTGCTTTTGTGATGTAGGAGAATGGGCAATACGCCCATTCATTACAGATAACCGCGTTCGGCAAGCGAAACGCAGCCCTCGGATGCGACCACGACATGGTCAAGCGTTCGAATATCAACAAGTGACAAGGCGTCACGGAGTCGATGAGTGATGCGTTTATCAGCTTCACTTGGCTCAGGATCACCCGATGGATGGTTATGAACCAGTATCACTGCTGCCGCATTAAGTTCTAGCGCTCGTTTTGTTACTTCCCTTGGATAAACGCTCGCTGCATCTAAAGTGCCTTTGAACAGCTCTTCAAATCGAATAACGCGATGCTTTGTATCAAGAAACAGTACGCCAAAGACTTCGTGCTCATACTCGTGCATCAGTGTTTGCAGGTATGAGAACGCCGACGATGGCTGTTCAATTTTTCGACCTTTACTCAATCGACCACGGGCAAGCTTGAGCGCCATATCTAAGATATCCGCTTCAGTCACTTGCTCAGGAACGATGTAAGTACCGGCTTCTTCGCCAGCTAAGAACTTTTTGTTTTTCATAGGAGTCTCCAAAAAAAAGCGGAGACGAACCCATGCCCTGAAGGGGACGGAATCGTCCCCGCAGGGTGGTAAAATTGATGTGGTTACTGAATTAACAGTTGTTGTGTTACTTCGAATAACTCACGCTTTAGATCTTTGACGTCATTAATCATAATGCTTTGAGGAAAGAATTTCTCAACACTGCGTGTTTGAATCCCTATCCCCAGCAGCTCAAAGCCACTGCGTCTGCACCGGTCAACAATGTCATGCGTGGCAGCCCAATCATCTGGGTCACCATCCGTTAGCACTATCATTAGCTTTCGCTTCTGTTTTTGCGCTAACAAACTGTTTGCCGCAAACCACATCGCTTGTGCCATAGGCGTACAACCTCGTGGTTTTTGGTCAAAACAGGCGGCCCGATGTCGAACCGATTGCTTGGGCAATAACGCGATAGAAACTTCCTGATGAATACCAGGAAAATAACTGACCGCAGGTACAACACCCGGTATGCCTTCCAGTGCCATGGCCAAAGCCAAAGCAGCTTCATTGGCAACATGAAAGTACTTTCGATTACCTTCGCCAATGGGTTTACCCATTGAACCCGATATATCGACAAGCAAGTGCACAGCGGCATTGGGGGCAATGCGAGGTTGCCTTTGAATAAACAATCTCGACTCACCGGCTTGTGAAGCGGCAAGACGATGGGTTGCCACTCGAAGACCGTGCCTTTTGGCATGATTCCGATTGTCCTGACTGGACTGAACCATGCCCCTAAGTCGGGCTCGAATTTGAGCAGACTCCGACGCCGATAAGGTCAAGATGGCCTCATCACCCAACATAGCTTGCTCTGCTTGGGGCAAACTGAGAGGTGTGACGCCCTGATGTCCTTCAGCTTGTTCCGACAACACTTCTGCCACTTGGGCAAAGGTATCGGGTTCAAACTGAGCGGCACTGGCCTCTAAGGCTTGTCGCAAATTGTCAGCTTGATCAGAGTTATCTGAATCCCCCGTTTCAGCAACATCCGCCGTTGCAGACGAGTCTGTTTCAGGGATTTGACTGTCACTACTGTTATTGCTGTCATTACTCGCATCTTGTCCAATGTCATTACCGCTATCAGCATCCGACTCATCCTGTGGTGGACGAGATTCTTCTTCCAACATGGCAACGATGGCATCGACAAGTTTCAGCACTTCACCTGTAGATGCCAGGCTAGGCACTGCTGTAAGCATGGCGCTTAACCGGCTCATCGCTGCGGCAGGAAAGAGTTGTCTCACTCTTTCATCAACCGCTTGATACAGAGGTGTCAGCGCTTTCTGACCCAGAAAATGGCATCTCAAGCGGAACAACAACCATGCTTGCAAGTTAGATGCAGGCTCAAGCTGTTCAGGTACACTCATTTGCTGTGTGTCCACCATGTACTCAATCACTTGCGAAATACTGCGCCGGGTTCCGGGGTAATCCTTTGCCAATTCGTTTTCAATGCGAACGTCCTCAATGATATTGAGAAGTGCCTTACGGATCGGCTTGGACGACGCCTTCTGCACCATGTCAAAATTGGTATGCCGAATATGCGCCGCTTCATGAGCCAGATAACCCCAAGCTATCTGTTGATAGTGTGGGTCGTCTGGGTTTGCTGTTGGGATCACAATCCGCTCACCATCGGTAAACGCATCTTGTCCTTGAATAAGCACCTTCACACCAAACTTTTCGCCATAAGCGGCGGCAACGATTGGCAGTGCGTTTTTTAATGGATGATTCATGGGAGTCTCCTAATCATTAGGGGGAATACTCCCTCAGCGGGAGCGTTTCCCCGCTGGGAATGTGAGTGTTTAAACCTGTGCTTTTAGCTTATCCAGATCGTATTTTTGACCTAACCAAGCCACCAATTGAGCTGGACTCTCGTGCTGCTCAAATGACGTTTTAAGCTGGTCTAAACTCAGGATGTCATCCAATGTCAGACCGTACTGGTCTTGTAACTGAGTAGACACCTCGTGTTGATATTGCAGCCAGGCCCGCTCAAAAGCGGTTTGCTGCAATGCCATGTTTGGAACAAATACCATGGCCGTTACCCAAGCTCCTTGTGCGTCCGCATCTGCGATCAAAACAGGGTTCTTGGGGATCACGACACTATGTGTTGAGTACGACCGTTGTACTAACGTTCGACAACACGCCACTTCTGGTATCGATTCACTTTCAACCGCATCAGTCACACCACGAAAATGCGGTTCAAACTGGTTCAGTTGGCTGGGGTTATGGATGGTTGATTGCATAATTTCCTCTTACATAGTTCAGAGGACATGCGCCCTTAAGGGCAACATGCCCTCAAGGACGTTAGAAATAAAATGAGTTTGGTACAGTCGAACCAAGGTTTGGTCTGACGGTTGGTTGTGGTATTGCACGTAAGTTATCTGCCTGAGCAGATACTGGCTGTGCGGGTTTAGGTTCAGGTTTGGGCATCAGTTGTCTGATATCCAATTGACCTTCACCGTGCATTCTCATCTTGTCTGGATCAGACAAAATTAAAATGGTCGCCATCAGTTCGTGATAGAGATTGTCTGTCACAGGGCCGGTCTTCGGCAGACGAACAAATAAATTGTCCATCGCTTCAACCATCGGCTGAACTCGATGATCCAGGAATGACAAACCATCCAACTTGTCTCTTAATCGCTTGAGAGGATTAAGGGCACGCTGACTGATTTGATTCTTTCCTGCAACGGAACGCTCAAACAGTTCATTAGCATCACGAGCCACCTCCCTAAATAGGGTGTGTCCCATGCCATTGACCTTGTCATCTAAGCCACCAGCTTGTTCAGCCGGTTGCATTCGATAGATGGCATAATCGAACTGAAGCCGTTGTTCCACGTCTTCGATGGGTGACAGCGCACGCCGAATTGCATCTGCAAATTCCGGGTGTTTCGCAACCCAGTCAAACGTCACCTGATCATAGTTGTCCAAGAACAACTGCTTGCACTGCGCAAACTCCTGACCGATCCTGTCAAGCTCTGGAACAATCTGATCAATTCGGTCTTCAGGGACGGCATAGCCACCTAAAAACCGCACACCGACTTGCTCACACAAGCGCTGCGCTTCTTTCTTAAGCCTTTCAAAGTTCGCCAATGCCTCTGGGTCGCAAATTTTTTTACTCCCTAAGCTGGCAACATCCTTCGGTGGAAGTTGGCTGCCATTGGCTAATCTGAAATCTTCAGGCCTTAGCTTTTTTCTACCGCTCCAGATGGAACAGTCGATGTGACAAATCAACAGTTTGTCGAGGGTTTGAATACTCATAGTGCATCCTCATGCGAGATGGGGACGCACCACTCCCAACAGGAGCAATGGCCCCCGTTTGGGTGGTAGTAGTTGACGCGCTAATGGCAATACCACTATCAGAAATAGTAATTTTGCGAATCAGGCGACGATTGGTTGAGATCGATTTTCACAGGCATTAAGTCCAGTGCTTCAGCTATCGGGCGAACCCGCTCTAAATCACTGCCTAGCAACCGCAATACATCTTTTTCCAACTTCAGTTGGTCGGATACTTCTATCCCTTCAGGACTCGCTACTGTGAGCGAACACAGTGGTGGTAATTGACGCTTAAAAGCCAGTAACAGCAACAATGGCCACGGGCCATCATCAGTGTTAACAATGCCAGCGCCTTCACCTGACACCATGCTGATTTGATTGGTACTAGGTAATCCGCTTTTGCAAAACCCTAATGACCATTCTCCAATCCTGACTTGGTTATCATCAATAACAGCCAAGCCATAGGCTTCAAGCAGCTTTGCCATATCGAACAACGCTTTTTGCGCCAGCGAGATTTGACCATTGACGTCCTTGCGAGTACGAAACTCCCAACTGACGTTATTGGCGCACGCGACGCTATCAAGCGCATTTGATAGTTCAAATGGCCGCCCTTGATGATCAATGCCGACTTGTCCAACAAATCGATAACCCTTGTTGATTTTCTCATTGATTCTTCGGTCTGCTTCTGCGTTAGGATCAGTCGAGTCAATTAATCGCTGCTGCGACAATTGACCTGCTTTTCCAAACCGAACTTCAATCTCCTGGGTATCTGATCCAACGTAAATGGCCCATTCTTTGGCTGTCCCATCAGAATGACTGTAACGGTAAAGAGCAAAGCACTTTTCCATCATCAATCCTCCCAGTGGTCACCGAAGACATCAGCGGCAATACGGTGAATGGCTTCACGTTGCTCCAACTCAGCACGAGCCGTCAAAGACCGAACCAGTGCATACTCCACTGCGTTAGGAGCGCCTTTAAAAGCAAGTGTTAACTTTGCCCAGCGCACCAAGGTCCGAGTGGACATGGTGATACTAAGCTCTGCACCGCCATCCGCGCCCCCAATAAAAAGACGACGAATGTCACCAGCCACCTTCACCATTTTTTGGCGAAAGACCTCTGGTAAGCCCGGCGCAACGTTCTCCAGAATGGCTTCCTCTACAGATGGTTCTGCATAGGTCGCTTCAATGATTCTAAAGCGATCAAGGAAAGCCAAATTCTGTTGAAGCACGCCTTGATACAAGCCCGTTTGGTCACCGCTGCCCGCACTGTTGCCGGTAGCGATAAAACGAAACTTGTTGTGTGGCATGATGATCTCTCCGCCATTTTGTGCGATGGCCAAAGGGGCACCTTCCAAAATGTCATTGAGCCCAGCCAGTTCAGCAGGCTCAGCAAGATCCATTTCATTAATGATCAGCAAATGGCCATGCTTTACAGCCAGTGCCAGCGGTCCATACACAAAGGTCATGTTGCCATTAACCAGTGTGTGGTGACCGATAAGATCGGACAATTCCAATCGACCGTGCGCAGTAATTTGCTGAACAGGCCAATTCAATCGAGAAGCAACTTGGCAAATTAGCGAGGTCTTCCCGCATCCAGTGGGGCCTGTAATATACAAACCGTCACCGTCTGGGTTAGACAAGAACGCCAATACGTCACGTAAGTCTTCTTTTCTAAAAACATACTCGTCCTTGCGAACGGGAATGTTTGGATGGGTAGTGTCGGCACTAAATCCTTCCAGAACGAAAGCATCAGGAGCCGGGACATTAAACGCTTGATTCACTTGAACCAAAAATGGGGATTGTTCAGTCATGGTAAACCTCATCAGTTTTGACGAGGCTCCATGCCCCAGCAGGGAATGAAGTCCCCGTCGGGTGGTATGTTGATTGTGGTATGGCTGTGTATGTAAGAGTTCAGCTCGCTCTATCATTCGTACCCAGCATTGGCTACGAGTGAAACTGCTTTCTGATGCACTCCATATGAGCGCATTAGAAAGGAGCCGAAATCGGCTCCAAGTGAACGTTAAAAATAAAATGAGCTCGGCGAGTCACCTGGCAGAACCAAGTTCTCTTGCTCAAGGCTGATTTTGATTGGTGTTTCAACGGGCTGCTCTGGCTTATTGGTGCTAATGCGCAACCGCTCTTGTGGCGCTTTTCGGTAAGCGGCTAAAACCTGTTCATCCAGCTCGCCTAACTTATCGGTGGCCAATTGCTTATAGTCCACCGTGCCCGCCATCATGTAGCGGCTGAGTTTGACCCCAGCATAGTCGGCATGAGCGTAGTTACCCATCATGGCGACCAATTTTGACTGGGCGTCTCGCATTTCCTCTTTCAAAGATTTAATGTGATTTTCCAGTCGGACCACTTCGGCATGTGCTGAGCAATACTGTCGAGACAGCGATGTCCAACGGTATTGGGCTTCACCCTTAGGAACAAAACAATCTTGCTCAGGGCATTTTGACGGTTCTTTTTTGGTCTGTACTAACTCCCAAAACTGAAGCGCTGTTTCTTGCAATTCAGTTAAGAACGCCGCGTCTCGTTGTATTTCAAACTCAATCAGTTGATCCTCAAAATAGAATACCAACCAACCACGCGTGCTATTGGCGACCAGTATTTGATGCTGTACTTGCACCCAATACAACTGGTACGCCTCGCTTTGTTCTCGATGAGCTTGCACATCCTCAAAAACTGACTGGCAAGGACATTTCAGTTCAACGGGCTCGCCCGCATCGTTGATGCCATCAAAGCTGGCTCGAAAGATTGCGTTATGATCGGCTTCTGCACATAACGGCAGAAGAAAGTCATTATGCGCATTTTCAAATGCTCGCCTTGCTTGAGGCTCCAACCGTATACCGCGAAGCACATTTGGATTATTCGACAGGTCTTCCGGTAATACGAATCCAGTTTTTTCTGCCCATAATCGCCAAGGTGTTTTGTAGGGTGAACGCCCCATAATAATTGGGGCTTCAGATGCCGTAACCCCTGCAATGCGCCACTGGTGCCATGCAGGAGTACGTTGTGATAGGTCGATAACCTTCATATTGCCTCCTTTGAAGGGAGACTCCCCCGAAGGAGAGAACTCCCCTTCAGGGTTAAGTGGTTACTTTGCAGCTTGTGCTAACGCTGTTTGGTGCTGAACAACACTTGCTTGAAGCGAATCAATTGCCGTTTTACCGGCTTGAATCGAACCTACGACAAGGGCAACAACCAATACCAAGCGAAAAAGTGAGGCTGATTTAGTCATGGAAGATCTCCAAAAAAAGACGAGACCTTCCCCCTGACGGGAGAATAATCCCGCCAGGGTTAGTAAAATGAATGCGTGGCTCTAAGAAGCTAAAGGCTGTGTGAGCGCTTTGGCTGCTTGTTGCTGTGCATTAAATATTTCTTGTTTCGCAAACGTCAGTTCAACACCTTGAAAATGTTCATTGGCATATTCCAATGTACTATTCCAAGCGTTTGAAGCTTCCGCCCGCTCGATAAGCTTGTAAACAAGCCCTCGGGTTCGATCATCAACTTGCTCGGGTGGAATCACCGATGGCTCAACAACGTGTGTTGCTTGGCCTTCGATAATTCGCTCCGCTTCGTCTTGATCGAAAATTCCCACAAAGCCAAACGCAATGCGGGAACACTGGATCATGGATTTATGTCTTAGCATTCGCTTAGTGTGCGTCTGCCATGGACCATCTACCCGGTAAGGGCCATTTTTGCCGTTACCTTCAAAAGGCGGTCGATAGACTTCATCCAGATACTCAGTGATTTTGACTGGGTGCGAACGGTCGCGCCGATAGATGATGCATTCCATCCATTCAGGGCATTCTTTCGCGCCATCCAGTGAGACTTTGTTTTCTGAAGTCTTAAACTCCATGCCATCAAACTGGTCGTGTTGATTGATGATGCGAGACCATCCATCGACACCTACCACTGGAATAATTCCAGCTTGTTTATCAGGGAACGCAAAAATCTCTTTGGTGAAAGGGTTCAAGCCGTACTGATCTGCAACCACCAAGAGCGCCATCATCTGCTCATTGGTCGGTGCACTACCGTCACGTTGCTTGAATGCTGTTGCTTTTAGGGTATCGAACAATTTGTTTGGATCGACACTAAAGCGCTCAGCAAAGCGTTGGATTAGCTTTGGTTTTTCCATTATGGACTCCGACAATCAAAGTGGGAGTCTGCCCCTGACGGGAAAGTACTCCCGGCTGGGTTAAAGCGTTTTTGCTCGGTTAAAAATCTGGTTCAGGATAAGTTTGTGCCCAATTAGCTTGGGAGCTCGCATCATCCGCCGGTGATGGCTCAGATGCTTTGTTCACACTATCAAGAAGCAGAAACTCGTCCGCGTCCACTTCGGTCAATCGATGCTTAATGCCATCTTTCTCCCATGAACGCGTGCGCTGAGGCCCTTGAACAAAAAGCTTCGCTCCCTTTTGGATTAAATCTTTTGCTCTTAGCCCTAACTTAAATCCACCACGATCTCGAAAAACGACCCGATGCCATTCCGTATGCTCTTTGAGCTCATTGGATTGACGGTCGCGCCATTTCTCAGAAGTGGCCAGTGAAATACTGGTCACTAAATCACCTGATGGATAGGCTCGTGTCTCTGGCTCAGCGCCAACGTAGCCTATGAGTGTTACTTGGTTTTTCATGATGTTCTCCTCGTCTTAGTTGAACTCTGTGCACACAGTCGCTTCTACCCGGCTGGGCAAAGAAGACTGACGACGCAGATAGGTTGGTATTTCGAGTAAAGCCATGTCGTACTGATGTGGCTCTTTGTAAAACGCAGATGTCAAACGGGGCATACCAGGAGCTTTAGGCACTGCCATTGGACGACGTTTTGGTGTTGGTGTGAGCAATCGCTTGATTTGAGTAAGTACAAATCGAAACGGACGCACGCTTTGACGAGCAAGCAATCGCAAAAGCGACCAGCTCAGTTTTGCTAGCAACATAATGCCCGCGATTTGGATAATAAATCCGAAGATATATTCCATTGGTGACTCCATAATTTGGTTTTGAAGGAGTCACCCCCAACTGGGGAAAACTCCCCCAGTTGGGTGGTGAAAAGGCGAACCGTAAGGAACGCATGGTTGAGCATGTAAGAACATGCAGGCTATTTGTTTAAGGAGGCTAGCTACCTCTTAGTACCACTGAGAATACTCAGCGGCGGGCTTCCTTTGAGCTCATGCTCTCAGGCGCAGATATCACTGAAACAGATCAGCAATATTTGATAGTCAGTGTAACCGTCTTATCCAGACAGGATAGTCAGAAAGATGCTCAATTCTTCCACCTAGCTGAAAGGCCATTACCTCACAGAGGATTAGTCTAGGGACTGATTATTGTCATATCAGGAGCAAACTTATGGCCCAAGCAAAACCCAGTTACTCAAAACCCATCTTTGAACAATCATTCACAATTAATAGCTTACAGGCGCAACGTGTCGTTGACCGTGTTTTTAGACGGACGGTCAGTGCGCTTTACGGAATCGATGTCATCCTGCGCATCATTGGCGATGAGAACGAAATTGATGACGTGGAACAGATCATTAGCCAGTTGATCGAGGATTGCGCTAAGGCGGTAGACAACGAACAATCTCGTTTGGACAAATTGATGGAGTCCAACGGCATCGATGAAGTACCTGACTACACCGACCCGATTACCTTCAACGCTAAAATCAGCTCGCCTCAGGTTGGCCAGTTTGTCGGCTTAGTGCGCAAACTCGATTCGTTGATGATCTCAATGGACACACTCTGGTTATCTAGCGTGCTTAGTAACAAGCAACGTGTTGATGGCAACTACGCATGGCAACAGCGCATTATCAAACTTGCACGACGCATTATTGATATCGAAATTCGTGCACGAAAATCAGCCCAAGCTAAGGGTAAAGAAGCAGAAGTTGAGCAAGCGGTGCCTTCAACCGATGACGATATCACTGAAGAGGAAACAGATACTCCCGCCAACTAGCGAACGGCTCCCATCACACAGCCCCTCTTGAAGGGGCTTTTTCAAGATACGACGCAAGGCTTGCGCTGCATATAACTATTCAAGCATTGGTTATATATGATTTTTGTAAGCGTGGTAGTTATCGAGTACTTGATGATAAAGCATGGCCGACTTTTTTCTTGCGGCAGGATGGAAGGCATTGATGAAGACAACCCCGTCATTAACATGCACTCGTTCGCTAACTTTTTTAAGCTCAGGGAATACGTAACGTTTAACTTGATTATATGTGCCGCAAAGCACAACAATATCAGGGTTAATCAACTCAATTTGCCTTCGAACAAAAGGGGCAAATTCTTTGGCATGGGCGTCAAATGATTTTTGGTCGGTTCGCGCACTTCCAGATGTTTTCCTTATATTTATGTATGCAATATTCTTAACTGCATTTTTTTCATTTAATTTAGCATCTCTCAGTGACGGCACAGCCCCATCATATTTTTGAAGTCCGTAAGCCCAACGCCCCACCCGACGAAGAACCTTTCCTCGCCACCATCCACTTGCCTTCACCTCAATAGCCCTATTAATAGCGTTGACAATATTTTGCTTTGCTTCATTTGTTTCCTTTAAAACAAACAAAACTTTTTTACCACAACTATCCCAGTCCTCAGTTGAAATCACTCCATCGTAGTTGAAATACCAATCCTTCGGGAATGCCTCTGACCATGCAACCATTAACTTATCAAGACAGTCTATTTCTGAAACATATTTATCATCCATAGGAAAACTCAGGCTGGTTCTTATAAAACATCATTTGGATAGATGGGTAGTTCCATTAGGTAGCCATTCAATATTTAAAGTGCCACCACCAAAACGCACAATCCCTTCCTTTTTCGGCAGCTCGTTACATTGACCTCGGTATTCTATGAAATTATCCAGAAGTTCAAGCAAGTGTAATTTGAAGCCTGATTCGGTGACCTGATCAAAAATGTCATCTTCAAGAGTCCAAGATGTTCCGCTTAGGCGGTCTTCGTCATCTTCCGCACGAAACACCACCTCACCCGACACCTTCACAATGTCAGGGTGTTGTTTTGAAAGCATAGACAAACGAGTAGCTTCAAAGTTTTGATCGAAATTAGGCATTATTAATTTTCCTTTTATCATAAATTTTATATGTGCCAGACTATCAGCTTTTCCTTTTTGCAGCAGCCTCCTAAGTCTGAAAATGGTAAAAAAATAAGAGCAAATTGCGCACACGCTGAACAGAAAGTATAAGAGGCCCAAAGTGCCAAATTGGTTACCTTAAGGCGCAATAAGCTCATTAAAGTAACCATGATGGAACATTATTGGCAAAGCTGTTTTAGATGGATACGCTCAATTATTCCCCGAAATTTCTTCCGTCGCCTCCTGACGCAGTTTCTGTGCATCCATTCCGTTTAGCCGTTCAATGGCTCTATCTGCGGCACTCTGACGATTTCCATCAACGTTTAGCGTACTTCCTGAGCCTGTGAGTCGTTCCAGATCCAGTGACGGTACTTCGGGTAGGTTGCCTGTTATCGACAAGATACCTATCCATTCATCGAGATTGACTTGGCTCCAATCTACCTGGTTTAACTGACTCGCGGTCAAACCTTCACAGTTTGGTGACTTGGCACTGCCCCAACCAAGGCCCAATTGAGGACGTACTTGTTCTTGAATGATCCGTGAAAGTGGCGAAGTAAAACAGCAATATGACTGCCGTTTTTCAACACAGGCACCTAAGAACTTAGACTTGCAGTAAGAGCCTACATAGTGGCAACTCTTCAATACCCGCTTGGCGTTCATTTCAAACTCGCTCTGCTCACATTTCCAGATAAGCTGAATGAGGATCATAGTGACTGAATAAATCATGTAGGCCGTCATAACCGTACTCAGAACCGCGCCCGCAGCGCCCCCCAGGGCAAAGTTACCACCCGAAACGACACCATCGGCTCCAACCGCACCACCAACGTTACTAAACAGTGCCGATTGCGCCCCCGAACCAAACGTAGAGCCTACCCACTCAGCCGTTTTGTTGGTCAACACCTGCATAAAGCCAGTCGCAGCTTGCTCCGCTCCCGCGCCAGCAGCCGTTGATGGCCCAGCCCCCATGAGAGAGTCCCATGCAGACACAAAAGGCTCTTTAACCGCACTCCAGGTACTGGTGATTGGTTCCCTGAGCGTATTCCACGAACCATAGATTGCCGAAGACGGATTCATGGCCATGACTGCCGTATCAAGCTTGTTAACCGCCACTATCATCGTGATGTAATCCGATAACGACACGCCACTTGGCTTTTCACAGCAATCCACTATGCCACCAACGGCTTTTTTGCACTGGCCAGCATTACCTTTAAAGACCGTACACTCGACGTTATCTTGGCCATCAGCTCCCGTACATGACATATCATTGGTCATAAACTGCGCCGCATTAAGCATCGCTGCGGCTTCTGCAAAGTTAGCCTGCTTGATTGACTCTGGCTCTAAACAATCTGTGCCCATACAGCGAACTGGCCCCTCACAGTTGTATTGAGTTTCCATTCGTGCATTTTGCACTTCAACGCTTTGTCCGCAGTCATACACCAAACTTTGGATATAGCAGAAGCCTTCATGACCAGCCCCGCCTTCAGTGCATTCGGTTCTGACGTACTGGCAGGCCAGGTTTTGCTCCAGCGCGGCACACGTATTGGTGGTCGTGTTTTGTCCGTTATTAACGATGGTTTGTGTATTACCATTGGCATCTACCCAGCTATCTGAGCTGCCCATGTTGAACTCTGGATGAGCAGTCGAAGCATTGTAGGTTGCTCTTGCCCTCCAGCATGAGAGTCCCAGTCCATCAGAGCTGCCGCGACTGGTTAAATGAACAGGAGACGAAACAACCGCTGGATAAAGGCTCCCAAGATTGGCCAACTCGCCACTACCAACCGTTAACCCGTCGATTCGTTTTGTGCCCGTATCCAAACACTGCCACTGCACGGCAGTAAACTGATCCGTTTGCATCAAGCATTGGTCTATGCCCGGATCACTTGATTGATGAACAACGTCCTGTTCTAAGTACTTGCCAGAGAAGGTCAATGAAGCGCTCAGTTTCGCAGGAGCCGAACACTTCTGAACTTCTCGGCTGCAAGTATCGAAATCGACTTTGTTCCAGCCGGATTCACATCTGGAACGAGTAACTTCCTGAGGTTCATGCCACGAAATAATCGACCCATTGGCGACTTTACACAATGAACCAACCAAGGTTCCTTTTGGACACGTCATTTCAGGGTATTTAATGGACGGTTTCGTCTCAGTCACCGTTTCCTTATTGCCCGTCAGTGAGAGTGTCGTTTTCCAACCATTTGCCTTGGATGGCGACTCGGTAATTTTTATCTCAGTATTTTGATTATCAAAAATTCTCAGTATCGCGTTCCCAGTTTGCATAGTACTGCTGTGCTGTGGAACAAAGCTGAGCGTTTCAGAGCTAAAGCAACCACGCTCAATAGACCAGCTTTGTTGATGAGTTTCAGCGGATACACGTCGTTCTAACTGACACTCAGTAAGCGTGCTGATCTTCTCGCACACCTGGTAATCCGGTACATGCTTGGTTTCAGTAAATGGCGTAATCGTCTGAGTAGGCTCACAGGCCTCAAAACTACTTGGCATAAGGTTAGATACCACACACTTTGGATCGCTGGTTTGCAATCCACAGTCATAGGTATCGGTAAAACGAATGCATTCACCTTTATCATTGGTCTCGGCACATTCTGACGACATGAATCCACAGGAAGGATTCGCTTCAAGCACTTGGCAGGCCTGATTTTCAATCCCCTTATAGCTTTCATCATCCACACTGACTTGTACACGCCGACACAAAGGCGATATGCCAGCCACAGGGCTAGGGGCAAAGTAGGATTCACAAACTGAAACACCATTGACCACCGTACATCCGTTGGTTGAAGAAGGCTGATCCGTGCATTGAATGCTGTAGTCTGAAAACTTCGTCGGGATATCCGCTGCTTGTTCGATACAGGATTGTGGCGACCAACTATCATTCATCACTACCTTGGTTGGATCAAAGCGCACCTTTATGCGTGCATAGCCCTCACCACTACCCGTAACCGATACGCGAATTTTTACCGGCACTTCTAAACCTGGTTCTACCGCTTTTAGCTTGGCAGTGAGATCGGTATTTGGATTGCGCTCCCAACTGGTACTGAGCTCGCAACGACCTGCCGTTTCTGGTGGAAAGTTATTGTTCGGCCCAGACCAGACTTTCTGATCACCAAGCCACACTTGCATGTAGTCATCCCATTTGGCGTATTCAAGAACGGCTGAGGTAATCGCATCGGGGTTCACGACTTTGAGTGTGATGGCCTGTTCAAACACTTTACAACGGCCACTCCAGTAGTTGTCGCCAATTCGTCCAATCCAAACTTCAAGACACCCCTCACCACAAGAGCGAAGGTTCATCGGCCCTGAAACATGCTCAATGATGCCTGCCGTGTAATCGTGAGTAATAGTGCAGCTGTTAACCGCTGTATTGAGCCTGTCACATTGCTGGTAATTTGGGCTGCCTTCACCTTGAGACTCACAGCCGGGGAAGCTTTGGGTTAATAGATTGGGGTCAGTTTGAACCGCATCAGTTAATGCCCAAAGCGGATCATTGACCATATCTGGCCGAGACCTGTCTTTGATTTGCTGTAGCGAGCGAAACGCCTCACCCGTAGCGCCACTTTCGGATGCCATGCTCTCTTGGCGCTGCGTCCCCAATTGATTCATGCTGGCATCAGAGCCATAAACGCCCGTTAAGACATCTAATGAGCCCTGATCCATACCAGGAAATAGCTCTTGCAAGTTAATGGACTCATTACCACTGCCACTCGGCACCAACAATGTATTGCCGTTAAGTGCGGGCATCGTCCAGTTTTGCAGTAATTGCTTACCTTCTTGTTGTCCGCTTAAGCCGGATTGGCGCTGCACATCAGCGGCCACACCATGTAAGGGCAAGCAAGCCATAGTGATTGATAAAACACCCGCTAAAACTCGGGTAAAAAGTGTTGGTTTCATAGTTAACCTCCCGAGTTACAGCAGTCTTGCCAGCGCCACAAAATGTAGAGCGCATCTTCACCGGCACCGGGGATCGTTCGCCACTCTCCCCATTTCATGGTGCTTTCACCGATGACATGCGCACTTTCAGTTTCCGGTACAGGGAAGAACATACTCATCTTGTATTGGGATTTCGGCAGCATGGGTTCGATAACAGGTCGGCATAGCGCACTGTTCCCCATTGTTCGCCTAGCAAGACCACGCCTGTGTTGAGCCGCGATTGCACGCGCCGCTAAATGGCTGGTGTTTTCTGCTAATGAGCCAATGGCTAAGGTGTGGCCAGATAAGGGATAGAGATGGCCCCAACTGCCAGCACACCAAAACAACTGGTCGATGGGTTTACCAAGCGTCGATGAGGCAGCGTCAGCGGTACAAGCCGAAATAGCCAATGGATTGGCAACGGCAGCAGCTTCAGGCTGAGTAAAAAAGGCCAGTTCATCGTTCAGCCATGTTGGGTCCAATTCCGACAAATACATCAAGTCAAAGTCCATGTAACCATCGGCATTGCAATTGCCATCCATGAACAAATCGAGCATGACCAAAAGCGGAAAGGCGTAATAATGGTAATGGTAGAAAGCGAGATCACCGGTGTCGTATTCACCCTCGCCATGACCACCTTGCAGTCGTCTATCACCTAACGGTAAACGAATCCCTCCCAGGGAAGGCGAGCAACCCGGCGTTCTGACCAGTTCAATCAGACGCGCTGGCTCCCACATGCTGGTAACAATACCTGGCCTTGGCACACCTAAGTTGTCTTCACATAAGCAAAATGACTTGTTTGATGCGCCGCTTGGGACATTTCCAGAACCAAGAGGAAGACCGGCAACCCGGATAGGAAAAATGCATGACCAGCAAACATCCGTCAGCAACTTGCCGGACAATAACCCCGCGTCTGGGCAGGTCAGGTCGGCTTTTGCAGGAATAGATGCGCTTAGGACAAACATGACAACGAGAGTCCGCAACAGACGATACGTATTATTGAGCTTTTTCATGAACAAGCTCCTTTGCTGGAATTTCTTCTATTTCAAACGCGAGTCCCTTTGCTTGAACAAACGATGGGGTGACTTGCAAATCAAAGCGCTGCTTTAGCGAGGCATTGAGAAGATAAACCGGACTGTCCAATGTCTTTTCTATCGCATTGAGGCGATTCCAGCCTTGAGTACGGTCGAGCTGCGTGGTGATAAGCGTAATGCGGCGCAGTGTCCTATCTTGGCCCTCAAGCCAATGCGCTACTGCGTCCACTTCTTCAGCGTTCGACGCATTAAACACCACGAGCTGCTGAGTAAATGGCAAGGCTTTTAGCGGGTTAATACGCGTTCCCGCTGGGATCAATGTTCGGCCATTGGCATCCAATAGTGGCCGCTGCATGACGATGGTTGGATCAACCGTTCTTATCCGATACTGCGTGGCTTTGGGTAACTCAGTAAATGTTTGGCGAGACCAGAAACGCTCAATGGCTTTTTTCTTTAACGCGCCCAAGTCAATCGACTGTAAACGCTGCATCGCTACTTGCACCAAATCCGGTTCTAAAATCGAATGAATAGGACCGCGTTGACCCAATGAACCGGTATTGCCTGTTTCAATTTGACGCTGCAACCAGTCCTTGCTGTAAACCCCTAGTGCACTTGCAGTCACCTTGTCATCTTCTATGCGGAAAATAGCAGGCACGCTAGTCACCCGCCAGTGCACAAAGGCTTTCGGATCGATTCGAACCTGAGGAACAGGATCAAGCCCCGTCATCAGCGTATGCCAATCACGGATAGCCGCCCCCAAGGTCTTTCCTTCAGGAATTCCCCGAAACAACACAATAGCGCCGGTAGCACTGGCCTCTTTAAATAGCTGCTTCAGTGAGGAATCTCCCAGTGAAGACGACGCAAAAATCAACCATTCATCGTTATGTTTGAGCGACGCAGGTTGTTCAATCGGTGAAAAAGGCTCGATAAATTCAGATGAACCATCCACAGCACTTTGTAAAATGCTGCGGCTCATTTCAACGATCTTTTTGTCCTCATCAGACAACGGATAAGGCTCTTGTGCCCAGGAAACTTGAACCCAAGCCAATGGAGCAACCAACAAAAATAAGAGGCATAGTCTTCTCATCATCCACCTCCTACCAAAGCGGCCAAGCGCGACCAACAATCTGCTCGCGCTTAACGGCATTCCAATAGCGGGAGTCAAAACTCGTTGCAGCCTCACCGGAAAACCAATATTCGTTTTCTTGCAGCGTCAATGAGCGGCTAAATTCTGTTTCCGCCACACCAAGACGCTGGGCTAATGCCATGCCATTTGAGACTTCAGCACCGTTCACCATCACATGCTCAGGCGTCACCTTGACTTCATCCCCAGGCATCCCTGTTAGGCGTTTCAGCATCCGAGTACCGTCGTTATATAACGGAGCGAGTCCTTTTGAGTGGAAGGCATACAAACCATCCTTAACGGGCTTTTTATTCCATAGGTCAATCAGATACACCGTGGTATCAGGCAGGCAGCGCTCTTGCTGGGTATCAATACCTATTCGGTAGCGCATCATGGCGTAGGTGCCTACCAAGGCCATGATTAACGCAAGAACAGTCAACTGGATGAGGTATGGCCGCCAAGGCATTCTTTTACGGAGTATCTGCATGAGACACCTCCTTTGAGCCTAATGGCACAAATACGGAATCATCAGCACCCACCACCGCTTGGGCATCCAGCACGATAAAACCGGCTGCTTTTAGCTTTTCAATTTGCTGATTGGTCTGAAGCAACCTGGATTCGATGTCTTGTTCGCTGGCATTGGGGCCCAGTGACAGCACAGCCTCCCCAAAATCCACGACCGCAATGGGCGTACTTAACGCCAACTGGCTGTGGATGGGTTCGAGTGTTTTCATTAAGAGCCAGCTGGTCATTAAACCGCTACCAGCAATAGACAAAGTAATAGAGGCCATAAATGGCCAAAGCGTGGTCTTATTCATAGCCTCGCTCCTTCAACAACTGAGAGATGGCATCAGCAACAGAAAGGCCTTTGCGCGTTAACTGTTTAATCGCGTTTACATCTTCTGCACGGGACGAGTACAACAGCTTGTGAAACGGATCGACGATGAGGCGGCCAATCCCGGTGCCCATTTCGGTAATAAAGAAAATTTCGGAATAGACACCAGTGACGGTATGAACCGTTTTCAGGTATTCATAGCCGCCTTCACCTAGTGGCAAGCGGCCTTCTTTTTTGAGCGCGTTGATGGTTTCAGCTTTTTGACCAAGCAGGTACATATTGGCTGAGTTTTCAGCGATGGCTTTACCTGTAGGGCTATCATACAAATCGTTGACCGATTGCGTTACCGTTACAGCACTGCCACCATATTTTCGAAATCGCCGGTAACCCGTTTCGATAAATTTACCGACATCACCTTGAGTCAGCAGATCCCAGGCTTCGTCGATGAACACAATCTTGCGACGATCCCGCTCACCTAAGTACATCTCTTGTTGGATTTGGTAGATAAGCTGAAGCAACACCACTTGTTGTAGATGCTTACGCCCCTTGAGCTCTTCTAACTCCAGAACGGTGAAACGGTTTTTGAAGCGAATATTATTGTGGCCATTAAAGAAGCGGCCATATTCGCCCTGTGTCGTAAATGGATAGAGCTGCTCACCCACGTCTTGCACACGTCGGTCTTCGTGATTTTTCAAGGCCTCTGCCACATCATCAACCAACATGGCACGACCTTTTTTCTCCCACAGTTCACGGGTCTGACGCTTTAGGTTTGCCATCTGAAAATCGGTTAATGACTGCGTAGGTGCGGCCATTGCGGCCAATAACCCAACCAACACATCCGCTTCTTCGTCATAGTCCTCAACGATTTCAAACGGATTTAAGCAAATGCCACTGTTTCGCCCGAACTGTAAGAACTCACCGTCATAGACTTCACACAGCTTTTCATAAGAGCGGCCAACATCAATCACCCAGCATTGCCCGCCTTCTGATAGGTAGGAGGAGATGATTTCGTTCACCAGGAATGACTTACCCGATCCCGATTGCGCCGCGATGCAACAATTGTAATTACTGCCCGAGTCATAAAGGGACACACTCATGATCTGGCCATTACGGGAAACAAAGTTAATCACCGGCGTGCCAGTGCCTTTCCAATCCGCAAATAAAGGCAACAGAGGGATGACATGCCGTGTCGCCATGGTCTTGAATCGAAACAAGTCGTTCATCGCCTGGCGGTCAGCACCAAATGGCAAGGCATTCAGGAAAATGGGCAAACAGAAGTACTTGTCTTCCATCAGCTCAAATCCGAGTTCTTTGAAATAAGTTCGAGCATTTGAAACAGAGCTGATGGACGCTTCTCCCGTTGGTGAAAACAGCGTCAAAGTCATATTGGCCCGAATAGGACGATCACCTTCTTGCAAAGCTTCAAAAAGAACATCAAATCCCTTTTTCTTGGCTGCAAGCACCGGCACAAACTTGAGCATCGGGCCATAGGCCTGATTGACCGCCCACTGACGCTTCGTCTCTAAACGAGATCTCATCGCCTCAGCTGAGGGAAAGTGAATGGTGACATTTAGCAAAAAGCTGCCGCGTAAACCGCGACTGCCCGTCATCATATCGCCCGCAAAACTTGCGGCATGACCAAACCAGATCCGCTCAGGCAAGCGTTTAAACGATAAGGTTTTAACTCGGTAATCGCCCAGCATCAGACCTTGGCTATCCACCTTGATAGCTCGGTCATAATCCAACACTTGCTCCCGAAGTGGTTTATCTGCCTCACTGCGGATTGGTGATGGATTGCGCCAGGAAGCATCTTTTCCCCAGTTAAGCTGAGCACTTATTGCCGCGAGCCAGTTTCGGTCAGTCATCTCAGTGACGCGAAAACCAACCGTTGCCAGCGCTTGCGAGAAAGAAGCCCGAAGCGCGGATGCTCGACTCAACTCACGCTCCGTCGGTATAGGACTTTCCAAAGGCAATTTGCAGGTGACGATCAGTTGAAAGTTGCGAACCTGAGTCTGGGTCGATTCTTCTATCGGTTGAACCGTGCCCCCATCGAGAAAATCCGCACGTTTGCGTATCGACGCCCTAAGCAATGGATCGGATTGACGATGCCGTAAGCCCATCATGCGCTGAAGGTCGGTTTGAATATCAGGCGAGGCGTACAGGCCAAATTGCAGCAAAGTGTCTTTTGGCCAGTCGTTGTTGAGAAGAACATTAACCCTGTCTGCAACAGACTCATCACCACCCGGCAATGGGTCACATAGAAAACCAAAGCCAACACTTTGGTCTTCCATGAAAAACAGTTGCTCATCGTCTGAATAGGCCAATACTGGCAATAGCTCTGAAGCGCGTTGCCCTGAATACAGAGAGGCTTTCATTAACGCCCCTCCAACCAAGCAGAAAGATCATAAGGACGGCCTCGGCTGATGCGACCATCATTGGCGACGATGAAAGGCACACCTTGAATGCCCAGGATTTGAGCCGTCACCAAGGTACGCTGCATTGGTTCTAAGTTGCAGGCATCATCCTGTTCTAGGTTACCAATCCGGCCATTCAGCAATGCATCGGTGGCCGCTTTTTTGTCACGCGCACAGCCAAGCTGGCGAACCTGACGCTCTGAATCAGGACCAAGCACTGGCACAGGGAGTATTTGGAAGGTGTATTCTTTGGTTAGCGGTAGGGCTTGTTTCAAAAGCTCATGGCAATGCGGACACCGGGGATCAACAAAGACCACCACTTTCTTTTTGCCTTCACCCAGCGTCAGTGGATTCAAATCATCCATTTTTAAGCCAAGACGACTTAAGTCCAGCGTGTTACCCGCTTCACGAATTTCTTCAAGGCTGGTAAGCGGCTTTTTCGACCAGGCATCATAGAGCGTGCCATCAATGACGAACCGGCCACTGTCTGACATGAAAACAATACGGCCATTGCTTTCGACCGCTTTCATACCCGTGACCGGCAAAGAAACCATGCCGTCAATTTTGCCAACGGGCGACACTTCAGACACAGGTTCAGCTTGAACCAATGGAGACAGCGCAAGCGCCAGAATAATTGGAGATAGTTTTCGCATGAGGAGTCCTCGTTAATGTAAATCGAGGCTCCAGTCTATGCAGTTGTCCTATGTGGACTCGGTTAGATAGATTGAAGAAATCGCAATCTAACTAGGGGGCTTATAGCTCGTTGAGGTTTGTTATAAACGAATTACTCGGCGTTTGCGTTAACAAGCCAATCATCAAGCACTTGCTTCAATTTATCTAATTGCTCTTGATGTTTTGCTTGATTCTTTGCCAATTTGTTAATGTTCTGCAACTTCCAACGAATCGCTGGCAAGTCTGCTGCTTTAGGATAGTCAAACAATGCCCAGTCAGGTTGTCCTCTTTTGAATGACATAAGGAAAGCATGATCCCTTTCTGTGAAATGTTTTTGCAGTTCAATTAACATCATGGGCCTAAGAGGCTAAGTCTTCGCATTCAACTTCTTCAAAAGTCATTCCGTCAAATTCTGCCTGAAATTTCTCATTCAGAGGCTGCCAGTTTGGCGACATGACTTCATTAATAGGCCGAGGGTGACTTAATGTATAGGTTAAAAAACCCACCAAAATCTCTCTCGAAATCCCTTCACTGCCAAGTAACATACGCACATCAAATAAGTCGCGAGGATGTTGGCGATCCATTGCAGCACACAATTTTCCACCATACAGATCGGGAAGACTGACTACCTGAATCTCAGCATAACCAAACTCGTCTTCAACAGACTCTTGAACTGGCATTATTTCTGCACTATGCAATGTACCTCTGGCGACGGGCGACACTTCAATTTTGATCGTCGCAACCGGACTTGATACAACGATTCTCAGTTCATCAGCTTTATTATCCTGAAATGCCGCTCTGATATCTGGTTGAGTATTGATTCTGTCTGTAATGCGCTGCAATGCAGCCCTGACATTAATCAAAGCCTCATCTCTTGGTTCAAGTGGAAGATAAGCAAGATCAATATCTACAGATAGCCGAGGAAAATCTCTCACAAATAAATTAATGGCGGTGCCACCTTTAAGTGCAAAAACCGTCTCTGTTGCTACCACAGGAAGCATTCTTATGAGCAAGGAAACCTGTTTGTAATATGGGCTATCTTTATCCATTATGTTGTTCACCTTTTTTGACGCTTAATATCTCTGGCACTGTGATTTGATATCGCTCATCAAAACGTCCTTTTTCGACAACCTGCCGCTTTCCTGCCCCCAATTTAATTCTTGTTTCATCTATGCGATTGACCCACTGGTGATCGTAGTATCGACCCAGAAATAGAAATATTCGGTTTGCCTGAACAGAGCTGCTTCGTTCAAGAATATCTTGTACTTTTCTAGGGCTAAGATTGACTAAACCCTGAAATAATTCTGCGACATGCTCAAATGAAATCAGCTTTCCAATCGCGTCTACCACTTCATAGGCAGCAAGTTCTGCACAGCTGACAGTGAGCTCTTTCTCTTTAACCGTGATCCTTTTCAAATCCTTCTCGGGATTCACTTCAAGCTTATGGTTTCCGCAGTAAAACCAATTCTGATAAGGGAATTCACGAAACCATTTCGGTAAGGACGACTTGTTTTTAACGCAAATCCAAACTTGCTCTTTGTTCAGCTGCAAATAGTGACTCAGTCCTTGGTGAGTTAAGCTGCTCAATCCAGCCAAATGAACTGGAACGCCCAATTGCACATCCAATGCTTGAATGGCATCAACCCAAGTTGGCTTTATATCGCCCTGCGCATTTGGACGATAGTACACACCAGAACTAAGCTTCTTCAGCCAACCGTTCTGCGTGTACTTTTGAGCCAGGGAGTAGCTCACGCCGTTTTCAGTCAGCCATTGCTGAAGTACTAGCGCACCAGGAGAAGTATGAGCAACAAGCCAGTTTATTTTAGATGACATTTTAACACCCAAGGTATGAATATCACGAACAGTATAAACCATATGGTTTATTACGATAGGAATTTTAACACCTTAGGTATTAATATACCAAATACTGTAAACCAAGCCCGCTAATGCGGCGTTGTTGAAATGAAAAGGTCTACAGAACATCACCAATAACCCGATGTTGTGTAGACCTAGTTTGATTACCTTAAGTGAAGTGCCTACTGTGGCTCACATTCAGGTGCCCAGTAAAACGGCGCTGATCGCTGGAACTGCTGTGTCAATGACTTCTTGAGTGCTGGCAACGACAGGTAAAGTTGCAGACATAACACTTTCAACGACTGTTGGCGTATTGTAGAGACCCATACCGCCACCAATGCCCAAGGCAAAGGCCATCAAGCTTTGGCGAGCGATACCGCCCACAATACCCACCAGAACCATGGCTCCCGCTACGATCCGTCCCAAAGTACCTTGGGTCCAATCTTTTAGGGTATCCCACACATCGGTGAAAGCATCACCACCGGTGCCCGCAAATGAGGGCTCCGAAATCATTAACGCCATCAAACCAAGCGCACCAATGGTCATTAGGCGCTGAGTTTGAATGGTGCGAACTGCATTTGTCATTCGTTAGTTTCTCCGTAGATACTCAAGTTATCGCGCTTACCATCAGCTCCCGCTGAGGTTGAATCGCTCTGAGTCTGAAGTGGACGTAGCACAGGCGAAACCGTTCGAGGTGCTGACACCCCAATATCCCACCGGCGCGGTTCAATTTCGGTAAACACGTAGCTGGATAAATTCAGATCTCCACGGTCATCCTCCCAAGGCGCAATCCAAATTCGCATCACCCTTGAAGGAATGCGAATAGGTGCAGATTGCTGCGTCTCAGGTAATGCTGGATGGCTCAGCAGTCCTGTCTCTAAATCAGATTGTGAATACCCAGAGGGAGCACCCATTCGAGTCGCCACAGCATCAATCGTCTTGGGTGCAGCGCCATTACTGGTAAGCTCATAGACTTCACGAGCGGATAAACAGCGCACACCGTCAGGCATACCTGGGCATCCATATTCACTACTCCCAAGACCCAATGAACTACAGCCAGACAATAAGGTTGAGCCGACTACCAATAAAAGTAATCCAGCTTTAGACCACTGTTTTGAATGGTGCTTTGGGTTGTTCTGCATTGATGTCGTCATGGTTAACTCTCCTCTGGATACACATCTTATTGTCTGAAACGGACTTCGATCGGTTAGCAACATGCAGGATTTTTTCATCTTCTTGCACCTCCCCCTTGCGAAGTGGCCAACGACAACGAGGCACCACGAGTGACTATGACTTCAATTTTCCTGGCAGCGTCTACCTCTATGACTGGGAACATATTTTCAGCCATGTCCAAATAGAACTTGGCCACTCGATCCAATGCTTTACCGGTGCCTTTAATCGCAGCACCTTGTAATGCTTCTTGGCTCATGACTTGCTGGTACAGTTGAGTATCACCGGCATTACCCGTCTGAATCGTCGGAACAGGATTCACATCAAATGCGCCTGCCAAGCCCTGAAGGAATCCGGCCATCATCGATTTGGCCACCAGCTGGCCTTGTTTCGACACTAATCGGCCACGAATACCGGCTTTGCCGTCTTCACCCACGGCATAAGAATCCAGTCGCGTTTCAATGACGCCACCATCTTCTCTCACACATGAAATGGTCTCGCCTCGCAAATAAGCACGCTCAGAGCTCAAATCACCGTAACCTGCGGCGATCAAGAAACACTCTTTGATATCCGCTCTAAATCGGTTGGGTAAAATGGCTTCCTTTTGAATCCTCAGCAATGCAGGAAAAGGCTCTCGTCTTGCGGACTCGTGAGTCGGTGCATCCAAACCGGTGATCAAAGTACCTGAGATGATGCTGCCCGCCGGTAGATACAAAGGCGGCGCTTCTTGCACAACAACCTCTGGTTCAGCAACCACTTCAGGCTCAATCATACGAATCGTGATTGGCGGCAATGGAACATCTCGTGCTCGTGTACCTTGGCCATTGGCTGGCTGCTGATAGAGCGGATCAGGCAGCGGCGCATTGGCAAAATAGTCGTCTGGGTTAGACGGCAGAGGCTTTTCGTCTTTGGGTAATTCCATGGCAGATAAAGGCACTTCAAAGCGGCTATTTGTGCCTTCAACTGCTGCATCACCTCCAGCGCGAACATCATCAAGTTCCGCTCTAAGGCGGGCCAGCTCCGCATTGACCTCACTTGGTATAGAAGGCGAACCTGGGCTTAGCCGCCCTGAATCGACGTCACGACGCAAGCGCTCAACTTCACGACGTAACTGTTCATTGCGCTCACTGAGTAGTTTTACGTTTGCAGCCAAACTATCGACCCCAACATCGCGAGTATTGGTATCCGTTAGAATGTGCCGGATCGTTTCCTGCCGGTTCCGATTGCTTGAGCCATCGTCAGGATTAGGTGAAAACACCATCACCATAAGGATGAGACCACCAGCAATACCAGCAACCGATAGGCCACGCTTCATGTTCGGGCTCATTTGTTCCCATTGTGCTTTCATCGTTATTCACCTCCCACAAGAAGTGAAGGTCGCTGACTTTCCACCGCTTCTTCACGATGATTGCGAACAACTAAATACAACTCAGTCTTTTCACCCGGCAACAAGATATTGCGCGGCCAGTAGGCGCTTGCCACTATATCTGGTGCATGACAGGCTATTTCACTGGCTTCTATCGGTTCATCGGCAAAGCTTTCAACCAGTCCTACATAGACGGTGAAGTAATGTCCCGTCACAATTTGCCCCTGCTTAAAACCAAACTTTAAGCCTGGCTGAAAACATTTAGGGCTTATGTCAGTTTGGACAGCCAAACGGATGTCATAGCCTTGTGGCAACTCATTTAATGCAAGGCGTCTGAGTAAGTCTCGTAGGTTATCAACGTATGGCTGAGCTGTTTCCCAAGTGGCGGCTTTGCGGTTCACGACGCCCTTAATAGGCCACTGCTGACCATCAATAGCTAAGGTAATTTCACGCGGTGGAATACGACGAGGCACTAAGGTGACAGATAATGCGGGCGCTTCCTGACCAGGCGGAGTGATGTAAAGTGAAACCGGTGATTCTTTGTCCGTGGCTACATATACAACATTCCCCTTGATTTGCGTCTGAGCATCACTGGTTGTTCTCACCTTAGGCGATTCAAACGGCGTCACAATTCGATTCAGATGACCAAGTGCTACAGGGATCAGTTCATTAACCCCCGGTGTCATCAGTAGCGTTGTTGGCGTATCCGCTGCAACCGAATTGCTTTGAACCGGTGGATTTGCAGTAGCAGACTGCTTCATCACACTAGCTGGCACAATCGGCAATTCCACGTCTGCATACGACGCTTGTGATAACAGAACGCCACTCAAGCTCATTGCGATTAAACTTGGTGTCATCCATCGACTAATTTTGGTTCGCATCATTCACCCTCCGGTTTTGCTCTTGGGTCAACTTTTCACGAACTCGCTTCGTTCTAGCTTGCCCCTCATACGTATCCATCCAGCTAAGTTTTGGACGGTATTGCTCAATGTCGATATCAAACTCATAGGTGCGAGTTTGGCGCTGCTCATCTCCAGATGGTCCAGAGACCAAGGAATAACCGGTCACAAAGACATGGCCGGTTTCATACTCATACTCCACTTGTCTGGGTTGGAATTTGAGCGTGACTCGGTCTTCACGGATCTGTCTTGCCTGAATCTCCAGTGCATCGACCACTTGCTGGTACACCGCAGGTGAAAGTAGCGGCTCGATAGCAACCCGGATAAAGGACACATTGCCCGGCGTCACGTTGCCCATAAGCTCAGCCAGGTAGAGTCCCCAAGATTCCAGGTAAGGCTGACTGGCCTGGTTTCGTGACACTTCAGCCGTTTCAGACAAGGTTGGTGGTTGAATGGCCACCACGGTATTGCGAGAAAATGCCGCTACCGCAAGCAGCAAGTTAGATAGCACCAGCACCGCAATCAGGAACCGTTGCCATCGGTTCTCTAATTGCGTGCCTTGCCATGATTTTAAAAACACGTCGAACTTCACGGCAGATAGCTCCTGATAAATGGGTTAGGGATTGTCTTGGCTTTGGTTGGCAACAGCCCGGCCCAGTAGATGGCGTGAAGAATAAAACCATCTGGGCGACCATCACGAAAACGCCGATAGAGCTTGGTTGTCACCAACCCCAACAGGCATAAAACCAAGGCATTACCGGTAAAAATGCCGATCACTAGCCCCAACAGAATGGGAGCCATCTCATCGGCACTCCAAAGCAGGAAGTGCGGCGGGTCATCGATATAGGATGGAATATTCACAGGTTCCATAGTCACTCCTCGTTGTTTGAATTGAGAAGTGAAGGATGCCTTGGGATTGGTAGGTTCAGTGGTCAGCTAGATGCCGAATTCTTGAAGGTTTTGAGGGTTCTACTCAGACAATACTAACAATTGATCTTTTTGATGCGGTTGATATGATGGGGTTATTGGTCGTGTCGAGACCAGCTGCCCACTTTAGCAAACCCGGACGGGACGACATGCATATCAAATTTATTTTTTGCTTAGGTTTTTTCTGCGACCTCGGCAGTGGGCACCGTATTCGCTAATAGGAGAAACTCAATGCAAATTACTAAAATCATTTCCTCTGCCTCGGTTGAACGTTTAAAGCAAAAAGCACGAAAGCTTAAACGTGAAAAATCCATTCCACACACTCAAGCACTCGATGAAGTTGCAGTATCTGCTGGTTTTAATCATTGGCATCAAGTTGTGCTAGCTAATGACTTACTGAAACCATCAGAAGTGGCGTTATCTTCTGGATGTGTCATGGCTTTTGATGTCAAAGATGGTATGGACGTCGATACCAGTGATGGGGTTTTAATTGAAGACCACTTCTTGGAGATGCTCACTGAAAAGCAGCTATTTGAAATTTATGCCAATTCCCCTGATGAGGACGACGAACAAAACAGGCCGCTAAAAGAAACGCTATCGGATTCAGAGCTTCATGAGTATTTTCGAGATTATTGCTCATTCATGTACTTTCGTATTGCCGAGCCTCATGCAAACAAACCGTTAAAAGAAGTATTGGCTCTTATACGACAGTACTCGTTTTGGATGCCTCAATATATTTGGCTTCAAGGCCACCTTATTGATACTTACCATTTGCCTGCTGAAGACGAGTGCGTATTTTTATAACTATGAACGCTGATTTTTGCTTAGCGTGAACACTTCCACCCCTTATTCTTGCAGATGCGGCACTTTTACCTTAAGTGTTCACAGTTGGTCAAGATTCGCTTGTTTTTTACGCATGGATTCTCCTTTCAAACTAATTTTATAGGCGTTGTGTAAAAGCCTATCTAAGATGGCGTCAGCAAGTGTTGGATCGCCAATAGTTTCATGCCAATGATTGGTTGGAAGTTGGCTAGTAATGATTGTCGATCCGATTCCGTGCCGGTCTTCAATCACTTCCATTAAGTCCATTCTTTGCTGCCGCTTTAGGGCGTCCAATCCCCAGTCATCTATGATCAGGATTTCAGTTTTCCGCAACTGTAAAAGCACTTTACCAAAGCTACCGTCACCGTGTGCGATCGTGAGCATTTCAAGTAGTCTGCTGGCCCGGTAGTAGCGCACGGAGATTCCTTGTTCACAAGCAGTTTGCCCCATGGCGCAGGCCAGGAATGTTTTGCCTGTGCCTGTTGGCCCTTCAATCAGAATATTTCGATGCTGCTTAACCCAGTCAAACTGCAATAGCTGTGCGACGGTGCTTTTGTTTAAACCACGCTTGGTTTGGTAATCAATGTCTGATGGTTGGGCATTGATTCGGAGTTTGGCTTGTTGTAACAGGCGTGCAATTTTACGGTTATCTCGGGTTGTGATTTCATGATTAACCAAGAGTGCGAGTCGTTCGAGAAAGCTCAGATCCTCATAGGTATTGGGTTGATCACACTGCTGAGACAGAGCCTCAGCCATACCGGTTAATCGCAAACTGTTTAGCTGAGTGCGTGTTTTATTAACTCAAGTTTCGGAGTTCAGTTTAGCCTAAAATCAGCACTCATCACCAATAGATTTGGCTTCTAGCCTCAGCGTGAAGGTATCCATTTGCATGACTTGCATAAAGAACTCCTGAACCGTTTTGTCTATTTGGTTCATGATCTCTTGTGCGGCGCTGACTCCGTATAGCTTGCTGAGCTCATCAAGCGCTCCCGATATCAGTGCTCTAAAGATAACCCAGAGTCGGCTAGCAAAATCTAAGGTGCACAGACTGTTGATCATGTCGTTACGACTATCACTCAGTCTAGCGGCACCTTCCTCGTGTTGAGTCAGTAGCAGCAAGCAGAATCGCAGCGCCGTTAAATGGATGGACGCGATATAAGCACTGTAATGTGTACTTTGCTCTTTGAGGAACCCAAGCTTTTGTTTCGCTTCCTTAAAGTACACTTCGATGCCCCAGCGCAACGCATAGATTTCGAGTATTCTCTCATCACTGAGGTGAGTGTCGGTGGATAAAAACAAGGCCCAATCATGCTTTCCAGCGCGCTGTTTTTCTTCGTTGACACCACGAACAAACAACAGCTTGACCTTGATCCAGTGATCAGGCTCTTTGATGCTTTTTGCTAGATTCAACTCAACGGTGATCGCCTTAGACTGGTATGGTCTACCCTTAATCTTCTGCCATTGGCCTTTGATGTGGTGTTGGTAAAGCTCAGCCGCTGTTGAGAGAACCTTGTCACTACCGGCCACGCGGTAACTCATTTTATTTTTCTTCATACGGACAATGGAGACTAACGATTGCGCTTCCATAAAGGCCAGCATGGACTTACTGGCAAACCATGAATCGGCTAAAAAATACTGTGCATGAATGCCGGACCGATCGGCTCGCTTAATCATGCCATGGACCATCTCCGGTTTAGTCATTGACTGCGCATCACGATAACGTTTTGCGGCGATACTGCGACCATCGGCAAAGGCTTTGGTCAGAGGTTGTGATTTAACTCGACTGATATAGAGTTCGCTATCTAAAGGGATAAATTGCTTTTCAGTCGCCAGCCCTAGGGTCAGGATTTGCTGCCCCATCACACAACGACCATTGAGGTGATCAAAGTGGCTAGAGATGCCTGGCATGGTTTTACCGCGCCGTGTTTTAACAGAATCATCAACAACATAGGCGCGTATGGCGCTGTGGTCAGTCAAACTGATGACGGTCTTCGCTGTTTGAAGGTGCAACTTGCGCCAATCCAGATCTTCCCGATTAAGAAGATCATAAAGGGCATCCTTCTTAGTGATCGAGAAGCTTTGTAACGACTCCTTTGAAAACATCGTTAAGCCAGACCCAAAGCAGTAAAAGGTACACTACATCACTGACGGGTGATCCTGAACGCTTTGAAAACCGCGCTTGTTTCAGCAGTCGATTAAAACCGATGCGCTGCCATGCTTTGCTAAACAGATTATCCACTTGAACATCGTGGCGGCTTAAATACTCAGCGGTGAGCGATGGCAAAACAGAAGAGGTTGTGTCAGAATTCATACATAGCCTTGGGTGGGTGTTTTGTTTTGTCTAGTTAACTAACATTATACCACGAAAAGGCTATTTTTATTTATATTATTCAGTAACTTAAGCTGTATTTTTTGCTGTTTTTGAACCCCGAAACTTGAGTTATTAATCATTCGTTTTTCCTTTGCGTAATTAGTGATAGTACTTGGCACCGCGAACATTATCGTGACTGAGGGGAAGGGAAATCTGCTTGTCTGCATCGCCATCTTCCATGGGCAGGTTGTCTAAACCTTTGCTGAGAATTGAGGCAATGTTTTTGTACGTAATAGCGTTAATATAATGTGCGCGACGACAGGCGGCTTCGAGCCTTTCCTGGCCATACTTCTTTGTCAGGTTAAGTAAACCCAGGCAAGCGCGATAACCGTGTTCGGGGTGACGGCGACCAGCAAGTTGATGCTCAACCACCAATGTCGTGTATTCGCCAATTCGGGTTGCCCATAACACAAACCGCTGAGGCGACCACTCTTGATGCTTCAAATGCGCCTTCGCCATATGCGTGGTGTCAGTCGTGTGGCCGTGTTTAAAGGCTCGCGGGTGGTGGGCCACCTGCTTTCCCTGATGATTAATGGTCAAGGTGGTTCGGCTTGCATGAATCATCACGTTTTGTTTTACCAGTTGATATGGTACGGAGTAGAAGTGACCGTCGTATTCCACATGGTAATCAAGATGAACTCTGGCCTTTTTAACCTCAAGGTACTCATAGGGGGATGGTGGTAACGGTCTTAACGCAGGCTTATCAATACTTTCAAATTGAGATTGGCGAGATCCCGGACGTTTTTTAAACGGGCGGTTGTTGAGGTCTGCCAGCAAAAAACGAATGGCTTGATTAAGTGACGCGAGAGTAAAAAATGGCTGCTTTCTCAGGCGCATCATGATCCACCGCTCAACCACTTGAACCGCGACCTCTGCTTTAGATTTGTCCTTTGGTTTGTAGGGGCGAGCTGGGATGACGGCAACATTGTAGTGCTCTGCAAGTTGCTGATAGGTAGGGTTTAGGTCAGGATCATAGCGGCAGGCTTTGCTAACGGCACTTTTCAGGTTATCTGGCACAACCACCTCCGGAACACCACCAAAAAAGTTAAATGCTCGAACATGGGAACCAATCCAGTCAGGCAAGCTTTGTGACCATGTCGCCTCAACGAATGTATAAGAGCTGGCGCCCAGGACGGAGACAAAAATCTGGGCAGTACGTACCTCGCCCGTTTGAGGGTTAATGACATCCATGGTCGGCCCGCAATAATCGACAAACATCTTCTCGCCAGCTAGGTGTGTTTGTCTCATCGATAGCTGGCGTGAGCCCTGCCAACGTTTGAACAGAACGGTGAAGCGAGAATAGCTATAGTGATTACTGGGGTGGTCTTGTGTGTACTCTTCCCACAGCAATTGTCGTGTCATTCCCTTGGTCCCCAACTCATCGTGAATTGCATTGAAATCGGGTTCCGCAAACACGGTGACCGTGTCCTTTCTTGGTTTTCGTGACGGCTGCAGGATGGCTAAAACTTGTTGCTCTGTCATGCTCTCTGGCAAAGGCCAACCAATGCCAGCCGCATCGGCTCGATTGAGGTACTTTGAGATAGCCCCCGTTGATATATTCAGGCTACGGGATATTTGCCTGGATGAGAGGTCGGCGCCGTATTTGAGGCGCAGAATTTCTTTGATTTTCTGCATAGAGATCTTCTTCGTTTTCATAACGGCTCCTGAGGGTTAAACAAAGGAGCGCAGGTTAATGGTTAAAAACTGACCTGCAAGAAGGGGTGGGGATTTTTGCTTACCGTGAACACTAAATTTTGTCATGCGGAAAAAGTGTTCACGCTTAGGCAAAAATCAGTGTTCACAGTTAAGAAAATTAGGTGTTCACGCTAGAGAAAAACTGGTGTTCACGGTTGGGAAAAATACGCAACGAGAACGGCAATACCGTAGGCGTAAGGTTTTAGCTCTACAAGATGAGGCCCAACTGGCCTCATATCTTCTTCTGCAAGTGACTTAACGCCAACCCTGCCATCAATGCCAAGCCGATGATCATCGACGGTAGTACCACCGGTGGAATAGCCAGCGGGGCGAACAATCCCATAAACAGCAAGATGACGCCTGAACCCAGGATAATCATGCTGTAGCGGTGAATGATAGGGCTCGAAAAATCAAAGGTTGTCTTCTTAATCTTCCAGGTCATTAAGCCATCCCACAACGCCGGTAACATGAGAATAAGCGCAAAGGGCAACCAGACCATCAGTAAAGCAAATCGAGTGAACACTTGGTACAACACATCAAAAAATGCCTGAATACGGTCTTCTACCCAGACAAACCAAAAGCCTCCCATGTTCTCCATCCCTTTAGAGCGCAGTCGCTGCTCTTCAGTGGGGATTAGAAAATCTCGCACAGATTGCTCCATCTGCGTATCCACAACCCATGATTGATACCAGCGATGGCTAGTTTGACCAATCCAATAGCTTGTTTGTGCGCCCAATTGGTTTTGGATCATCTGCTTCTCTTTACTGATGACCCGGCCAGTCCAATCACCGGGCACTAACACGCCAATGGCAATAATCTCCAGCATCAGTGCCAGACACAGCAGCCAAACCGACTTATGCTTGCTCATGCCAAACATCCTCTTCAACTCGCGCCAGCATGGCTGCAACGGTTGGAGTCATAATCCGGGCTTTAATCACTTGTTGAAGCCGCTTTGTCGATGTATGGCCACTGACATAACGCATATCAATACGTCCTTCAGCCAGATACGCCATCCGATTTGGACGATTACGAATCCAGGAGTAGAAATACACACCATCTACGGCGGCCCACTCGAAATGGTCAGGATCACGCAGGCGAATCCCCGTTAAAGCACTGGCGGCAGTCCAGGTCAGTGCCTCAATGAAATGCCAAAGGCGTACACTATCATCATCACAACTGACTTCTTCATAACTGCCCAAACCATTACACAGACACAAATCAAAGATGGAATGGCCATCTAACGTGAACGCATCCGTTAAGTAGTCCGCCAAGCAATACACCGAGGCCAAAGCATGAGGCCAGTCGGTTTCAAGCAGTCCTAAGGTTTCCTTGAACTGGGGGTTATGTTGCTGCCACTGAGCGAGCATTTCTTTACTGGTAAGTGTTGTCATTTTCAGACAGACAGAATGATGCATACAGACTCCTTATGCTGCCTGTGTAGAGCTGGTTAAAATAGGAATGCGGCCTTTGATCACGCGGCCACCTGAAAGCTTGGCGATGTACTCCAGGTTGGGAAGCTGGCCTAATAACTGCGGTGGAAACATATCGCCTTCTTCTTCCATCAAGCGCTCGCCATGATTGCCGGTAAACAACGCTGGACTGTCCGAGTTGGACGACATACCTTGAGTTTGCATGATGTACTGCAACCGAGTCTTAGGCAGATTGTCAGTAATGTACTGCTGTGTTTCGGCGTCCATCACCCGAAGAGCTATCAGGTTGTTGATGTTACCTAACACCTGACGGGCCTTAGCTTCACTGCCTGTACGAGCTGCAAAGTCAGCAAAGGTCTGAGTAGCAATCACACAACGCATTTTTGCGCCACGGCCTTTGTTGAGCAGTTGAATGAAGGGATCGTTGACGACTTCAGCCGCCTCATCGATGAAGATATTTACGGGACGATTTTCAACACCATAGTTATAGCGGTCACCGGCCACGGCGGTGAGATCGGATAAAAGCAACGAACCAATGGCGCTGCCAACCATGGCGTCGGTCAATGAATCCAACCCGATATAGGCCACTTGGGCATTGTTGATAATACGGCCAGAATCCGTAATTAACCTGCTGTCATCTACATCGTTTGCAATCGGTGATAGCAGCGGGCCAAGTTCACTTGAAGTGAGCATATTGAGCACCGGCATCAATGAAGCCACCATCTTGGAATAGTGGGTTCTGTCATGCTCAAACATACTCAATAACCCTTCCAAATCGGTATTGGCGGCAACGGGCTGAATGCGTTCGTAATAAAAAAGCAGCATCGCCATCGCTTGTTTTGCCAAGGTATTGGCCTTTTCGGTAAAGCGCTTAATCTCCACACTAAAGTTCGGATATACCTGCTCACCCCAAGCCGTGACGGCTTTTACTACCAAGCCTTCTGGGCCGCCTTCCAAGAATCGTCTCAGAGTCTTCAGATCAGGACGCTGAGAAGTAAGCAACAAACCTTGCACGATGTTGTTCAATGCCATTTGGCCAAAAGCTTTAAATGGATCAGCTCCGGTTTCGGATGGGATTAAGGCCGCTATTCGGCTGGCAATTTCAGTGCCTCGGTTAAAGTTTCTCAGAGGATTAAGACGTACTGATCGCTCTGGAAAACCCGGATGAAAATACACAAAGCGCTCTGGACTACCGGCGGCAATACAGGCTCGCTGTGCATTATCCTTAAGTTCCTTGTCTCCCTTAGGGTCAATAATAATCACAGCTTCATTACGCAAAATGGCCTGAGTGATCATCGCATCAAAGCATCGGGTTTTTCCGGCACCGGTCGTTCCGACAATTAAGGTATGCCCCTCGGTGTGACCAACTGGCTGATACACATCTTCTTCTTTGGGCTCGACACCATGAATCCAGGTCGAACCCATTTGTTTGCCGTGACCTTGGTTAAGCAAGGTTTGCTTATCCCGCTTTAGGATTTCATAAGCGCGTTGGGCATGACGTTGATCCCACTCAAAGCCATACCCTAACCACAATTCATCAGGATGTTTTGCCATCACCTTTTGCAAATGCGACAGCTCCATAAATGCCAATGGTTTGCCTTTTAGCCCCATCTGCAACTTATAAAGGCGATAAGCCTCAGGAAGGCGATACAACGCCATGCCCGAGGAAATCCCTGTCATCCACCAAAATGGTTCAGGTGGTAACTCAGTCAGCATTTCTGCGGCTATTGCCCCTGTTGCCCCAACCAGCCAACCTGCTGCGGCCATGGCTTCATAGTTCGTGCGCCAGGGCATCTCGTATGCGTTTTCTTTCATTCATGCTCCGCAAAATAACCGTTTGCAATCCGCTTAATTTCAAATGGATTAACGTTCAGCGTGAGCGGTAAACAGAACCGTTTCCCCCTCATCAAACTGGCATTGGTCACTGGCCGAGATCCCCCGAAGCAGCTGTCCGGCTGGAATGCCATGCTCATTGGCGACTTGGCGTAAGGTTTGAATCGTGACGCGAATACCATCGGCACTATGATCCACGTCTGGGTAATCGCCATCGGTCAGTAAGATGGGCAAATCTTTCACAAAATTAACCATCTGTTGGCGCTGCGCGTGTTTGGGGTCGATACTTGAGTTCGCATTGGGCGCAATCGGCTTTTGCTTACACTCCGCTCTTTTGGAGGGCTCTTTTGCTCGGGCATTGGTTGTCTCAGTTCGACTCGGTCGCGGTGAAGCCTCTTCGTTCTGAATTGCTGCCGCTGATTCTGCGTCTTGTTTGGGAAGGTCAATCAGTGCAGTAAGCCCTTTAGAAATCGATACTTTCAGCAGTAACCCTTGCTCCTGAACGCCACCTTTCGTAGTCACAGTTCTGGCTTTACGCGTCGGGTTTGCCGGATCTATTTCAAGCCAATCCAATCGACTGAGTTCAGCAAGCAGTTTTCGGGGAGCACACCAATGTCTTACGGCATCGGGATAGCGGACCAGTATCTGTTCATCAACCATAACCAACGCACTACTGGCCTCTGGGAGCCATGCCAAAGATTCAGGCAGATTCAATGCTTCTGCATCGTGCTGGTTTACGTTATTTGAGATAGCGCCATCATATGAGTTGTTAGGCTTTTCGCATTCATCACCTGGAGCATTTTCAGTTGCCTGAAGGTGATTAACATCACTGGCAAGACGACGTTCATCATCTTGTTCGGACGATTTTGTCGATGGCGACTCAGCCGAATTATTGAGTTCAATTGATGATGACGCTTCAGACAAGCCTGGCTGCTCACTGGAACGACTCTGAGGCTCTGCTTGTGTTTGCTGTGTTGCTTCCCACTCAGATTTGCTAAACAGCCTCACACCACTTGGTACATTCGAACTGAACAATAAATCGGCCTCAGATATATGCAGCATGGGTAACCAGATTGGCTTGCCGTCTTTGATCAGCACTTCAGGGGCAAGGCTTTCATATCGCTCATTTGAGGCTGATTTTGTGGCTAATCCTCGCTCAATGAGGATGTCCGCAAGGGTATCGGGATCTCTTGGAATGCCAGGTATCTTGTCTTTGGCCAACAGCTCAATGATTTCCTTAGCCGCGCTTTTCCAAACCAGGTAAAGATTGGTTGATTGATTCGATTTTCGTATCCAAACTCTGGCATCTCGCTGATTGACCAACCACTGGGAACTGGCAAGCAATCGCCTCATGGCATCAAGTAGATAGCGTTCGACTGGGACACCAATGGTGTTGTCGTCAACGGAAATTCGTTGAGCTTTCAGGTCTCGCTGGACACTGGTTTGGTCAGCTTCAATAACCAATTTAGACAGGACATGCTCGGGATCGGTATTGCCAATTGCCTCCAGCATGGCTTGCAAAATTTCAGGGCCCGGTTGGGTTAACCAGGCGAGCAACTCGGGTGTCATCACCCGGTTTAAAACCAAAATTGAAAATTGCTCGTGCCGCTTGCACCGTCCGTCGCGCCAGCGAATAAAATAGCGTTCAATGCTGTTATTTGTGGTCCACTGGGATAAGGTTTCTAAAAAAGGGTTCCACTGATAGCGTCCATCTTCGTCTGTAATAGACAAGTCTGAAACAGGCTTACCAATATCATGGAACAAACCGCCTAATGCCGCCGCAACACGCCACCTTGGTTCCAGCTCTTTTTTCTCAACCGGTGTGCCACTGGCAACAAAGATGATCCCTTCAGCAGCTTGTGCAGCCCAGAAAGCAACTTCCAACGAATGACGTAATAAACCACCAGCGCCACTGTGATGATGATGCTCAGAAGCTGGCAACAAATGAACATAAGCAGCCAGATGATCAATGCAGGGCTGAATTAGCCTTTGAAAATCACGCAGGTTAAAGCCAAGTACCTGGCGCAGTTTGGTAATTAGCTCGTCTTGTGTAGACTGCAAATCCTCGGGGGACGCAGCTGGCAACCCTTTCAGGAATGGCGGGTAGCGTGGAATTTCTGTATCCAGTTGCGATGACAGTTCTGGTAGTGCTTTGGTTTGAAAAAATAGGTTTTTGAACATAGTGAACCTCCGACACGATAGTGTGAAGGTTCTGTAGCAACTGAAGATGTTAGATAGCCGAAAGAAATATGCATTTATCTGTAGTTGTCTTCGTTCTAGTGAGAAAACCGACAGTTACATTACAGTGTGGGGTAAGACAGCTTTTCATTGTAAGACTGGGCATCATCCTCCCAAACTAGCCGAACAACATGCTTTCGTTTCGTTTGCATATGAACAGCGGCTATTAGCTCAACGGCTTGATACTTTTCGAGGCTTTCCATTGGAAATTTGTCAGTCACTTCTGATTCAATAACTAAATCGTTACCTTCGGGGAACTCAATTCTGACGTTTCTTGCAGTAGCAGCACCTTTATTCCAAACCTTAAGCCGATACTTACTGCTGCCAAGTTTTATAATTGATGCACCAAGGTCAGCTTGCTTTCCTTTCAGAGCATCTTCATTTTCTTTTTCCAAGAGAATGGTGTTTAGCTTTTCCTGGCTTTCGACAAGTGACTTCTGCCTCTTATTAAAGCTGACCGTTTGCCATGTTGCGTAGCCAGATAAAAGGAAAGCTAATCCAGCTATCACATCACCTGCATCAATAGTTACTGGCATTACTTAATCCTTATATTCTTGCTACCAGAAAAAGCCTTTTTTAAAGATTTACGTAGTTCGTCTTGAACGTCTTTTAAAACTTCTTCCTTGATTTCAGAAAGGTGCTCGTCAATATTTTCGCTATTCTCTTGAATAAGCTCATCTTTATTAAACTCTCGGTCACAAGATGCACAAGTCATTACTTGTATTGTTTCATCGCAACCGTCTTCGTATGAAAAGTCTGAACAGCCACAAGTCGGGCAAAGCAAGCTTATACTTCTATTGTATTTTTCAGGATTCATTCTAACTTTCCGTTATGTGAGTGGCCGTATTTAACCGCATATATTCAAGAACTAGACAATGCACGTTGGAGTTCCTTTGGTGCTTATTAACAGTTAAAGACCTAAAAACCAGCCAGGATCAACTGTTACTTTTTCAACTAACTCTGTTTTAACGCCTAAACTAAGTTCCTTAAGCTTATCGGCTAACTGATCACCATCGACCAAGTCAATCGGAGCAACGCCATCACGGTTGGCTTCTTCAATCGCAGCTTTTGTAAAGTTACCTGTAGTGATAAACATCCCACGATCAGCTCTACCAACGGTTGCGCCCCTAAAATCACGGATCTCGGGAGCCCCAACGGAACCTTTGTACTTTTTACACTGAAAAGCGATATGAAAGCTCATCAAACCGTTGATTCGGGCAATTCCTTTGCCATCGATACCACCATCACCCGTGCGACCAGTCACTTCAACATGGATAAAGCCTGATTCTCTCAATAACCTCTGTGTTAGTCGCTCAAACGCATCCGGGCTCATTTCTTCAATTAGCACATGATGCAGTTTTTCACGCCAAAGCATAGCCTCTTCAGGGGAGTCATCGGACGACAGTTCTGGAGTAGATGTCGTAGCATTAGTCTGTTCAGGCTTGCGGTCCAGTGCTCTAACAAAGTTGACAATTTCTCTGCTATCGATTTCCGGTTCCTGTCTAGCTTTATCTGTAAGTGCCCAAACGCCACGAGATGAGTTTTCAAGGTATCCAGCTTTCTTCAGGTAGGTTCTAGCCCATGCTAATCGATATCCAACTTCAGTTTGGCTACTTTTTTCAGGGTTGTGCAGAACAGCCAAAGTACCCTCATCAAACTTCTCAAGCTCGACAACTTCTTCGTATATCTCGTCGATACTGCCTGAGCCCCCAAGGTTCACTAATGCCTTTATTAGCGGTAGCATAAGTTGATCGAATGTGACCATTATTTTTTCTCCTGGAAACTCTTTTGTAAAAGAGCAAGTAGGCGCTCTCTGATTGAAATAGCTGACTCACCTAAATTAACAGTGCAAAACCATATTGGGTGGCCTTGAATTGTTACCATCTCAGCGACTTCTTTATCTACTGTCGGGTGAAGTAACATGCCAATACTTTCAAGTGATTTGGGGTCTGAAGTGTCTTCCTGGCTTCTAAGGTAAGTATACATTTGGTAGATATAACCACTGCGAAGAGTCTGTTCCCTATGCCAACCTTTAGTGGTCACTGAATTGAATTTTGTGTCGATTACCAAACGCTTGTCTGGTGAACGATTATCGATAATGATGTCTGTTTTCATGCTGGGAAGAATTTCGTCTATCCCTGAGCTTTTATCTGATATCTGCCAATCAAACTGTTTGCCAGCCAATACTCGCCACTCTCTTTTATCTAGTGCTACGGCATAGAAACCCGCTACAGCTTTTTCAAACAATTTTCTAAGCCACTCTTTTCGAGTGTCAGGAGCTGTTAGATGAAATTGACCGTCAAACTCTGTGGGTATAGCGAGTGAAAAAGCCAAATCGGCTGCAGCAACCATCTTCTGATCGCTAATATCATGGCGTCCAAATCTTTCCGACTTTCCGCTGTAATTTATTGGCTTTGCCTTGCTCACGCCTAGACGTTCTAAACTCAGCATTAAGGCTCGGCATTTATGGGCAAGAGTTGGTTTAATATTCAGCTTTGATAATCGTTCTAATGCAGATCTAACATAACGATTACGGGGAGTATCTACCGTTAACTCATCAAAGCGACAGCATACCTTACCTTTTTCAAGTAGCCTTTGCCGCTCGGTGGTTAGGGTATCTATGCGTCCACGAACTCGATTGATTACAGCAACTTTCGATTCATACCCATAGCTTAAATTTCGCATCATGCGTTCTTCAACTTGATGGCAGAGAATCTCGGCAACCAAATCTGCTATGTCTTCTGGGTTGTCTTCTACGTCGACTTTATTGGTGCCAAGGTGGCGATAAAGGTCCGAAGCATAGAGCATCAACAACCACAGGTTACGAACAGGAATCTTTCCTAATCGTCTCGACGAAGTAGTTTGGCTTTTAGCTTCAATAACGGCAGACATTAGATGCCTTCAACCAAAGCGTCTTTGGATTTGATAGCGCGTTCTATATCGTCAAACCAGTATTCTTCAAGAAGCGGTCCAATTTCAGTTTCTACGACACCTTGAAACCATGCTGCAGCATCTTCAATCTTTGTATTTAACGGTGGTGTTACATAACTGTGGCCGATTTTAAACTGAGGGCCCAAGTTGCGTTCTTTTGAAATCTCGTTATTTAGTGAGACTATGCGCTGTTCAATTAACTGCAAAAAATCGTTATCAATACCAGCCTTACTATGAACCCAATTGCGCCATGCCTCACCGAGCGTTGGCTTAAGATCAAAAAATGCGAATCGGCGACGTAGAGCAAGGTCAACAAGTGCTAATGAGCGGTCGGCAATATTCATAGTGCCAATAACATAAAGGTTAGCGGGAATATGAATTCTTTCGCCTTCAGCTCGACGATAACTAAGCTCCAAAGCTTCACTTGGCGTGCGCTTGTCAGCCTCTAACAATGTGAGCATTTCGCCAAAAATCTGAGCAGGGTTTCCTCGGTTAATTTCTTCGATAACGACTACGTGTTTGCTGCTCGCATCTTTTTTGGCTTCATTAATCATTTCCAGAAATGGACCATCAACGAGAGTTAATTTTCCTTCGCCTGATGGCCTCCAACCACGCACAAAATCTTCATATGATAGATTGGGGTGGAACTGAACAGCGCGTAGAGAGTTTTCGTCCTTTTGGCCCATTAACGCATATGCAAGTTTCTTTGCGAGCCATGTCTTACCAGTTCCCGGAGGGCCTTGGAGAATAAGGTTTTTCTTATGTCTAAGCTGAGTAATTATTTTTGCGATGCTTTCTCTTTCAAGAAAACAACCATCGGCAATGATGTCGTCAATAGTATAAGGTTCAATAGGCGCAGTCTGAACAGCAACTTCGTCTTCTTCTGCCGATAGCTCCTCGTCATCAAGGTTAGTAGCATTCGGATGAGCGGATGTGTCGGTATCCTTAAATAGCCAGGCCGAAAGCGACAGTTCTGGAAAAGAGTGTACGGGGTAGGCGTCCTCTTGAAATCGTGTTTCTAGATCATCAATCAGACCGAAGTAATCTCTTGAGCTACAGCGACCTTTTTCGCCATTCTTGCCTATTTCTAAACCCAGCTTTTTAGTGATGTATGCCTGTGATTGGCCATCAAGTGTCAGATACTTCCATGGTCTAATCCAATACAGCCCCATTGAGAGGTTCCAGCCGGTTCCCCAGCATTTAGTCGCAGTTTCATAAGCATCGTAAAGTGCCTCTGCGGTATCAGTTTCTGAGTTATTAGCGTGTTCTATGGCGGCCTCAAAAAGGTTCCATAGTGTATCAATGTCATGTTCACCCCGTCGGTATTTGTATCCAAAAAACCAAGAGCGCTGATTATTAACAACAGGGATACCTTCAAAGGAATTAGGAACAGGCGTTTCAACTTTCAAAAAAGCAGCAAGCTCGCTTGCGATGGCTATTCGGTTAGCATCGGTAATGCCCCGGTTAAACAGGCCGAAGACGGTAAACGGGCAAATATCACTTAGCAAATCTTTTGTGCCTTCCTTAGGCTGATCTTGAAGGACAGAAATGCTTTCAATTTTGTTCGGTAAATCGTGGATGGCTGCCATTAAAGAAGCACGATCATCCTTGTAAGTTAATAGCTTGTCGGCAAACTCTTCGTAAAATTGGGTCCATTTAAAACGCTGTTTATCGACAGGGGTATCACCAAAGCGCTCCTTCCAATAGGGAGCATTGCGAAAACGATCTATATCCTGGGGTTTATTATTGAAAGTGAAGTCAATAAGCCCCTCTGTCATCCAATCATCGGGAGAAACGCGCCAAATAGTGCTGCGATTGGTATAGAAATACCATTCATTAACAGGCTCAAAGCGTGGTTGCCATTCAACATCGACAAACCGGCCATCGCCATGATTACGGGTAATCACACCAATAGCTTTGATCCCCATTACTGAAACAGTCTGGCCTTTAGTATCAAAAGGGAGCTCTCGCTTTCTTGTATATGACGATTTAATGGCAATCTTGTCGCCCGGCTGCATACTGCGGACTACATCGAGATATTTATCTTCATAGCCATTTTGCCAAACGCCATCGTTGAGAAAACGCTCCGTTTGGTCTTCACTACCTTTGCCGTAGGATGCACCCACAAACCAGAATGAATTAGATTTATTTGTTGTCATCTATAAAAGCACCCTTTATTTCGTCCATGAATTCGACAATGTCTCAGCCTGCTTCAAAATAAGCTCTACAGCTTCAGCGGCTTTGTCAGGTGGATATTTGTAACGCTGTAAAGTGCGGCGCACGAGTATTTTTAATTTAGCTCGAACACTGTCACGAACTTGCCAATCAACCGTGGTCGATTTTCTGAGTTTGTCTGTGATTTCGACGGCAATCTTTTTAAGGATCTCATCACCAAGTTCACGTACTGCACTTTCGTTGTTGGCTAGAGCATCATAAAACGCGATTTCATCTGGATTTAACCCCAGTTCAGCCTCGCGCATCATTTCTTCCTGAAACTCTTTGGCCATTTGAATAAGTTCTTCAATGACCTGAGCTGTTTCAATGGCGCGGTTATTGTACTTTCTAAGCGTTTCTTGCAAGCGGTCTGCGTATTTCTTCTCTTGCACAACGTTATTACGTGTTTTCGCTTTAATGTCATCCTTGAGAAGTTTTTCAAGTAACTCAACGGCGAGGTTGCGCTCCGGCATCTGTCGCACGTCTTCTAAAAACTCATCCGATAGCAAACCAATATTGGGCTTGTCCAAGCCACAAAGTGCGAACACGTCAGCAACGCCTTCGGCGATCACTGCGTTATCTAGGATCTGTTTCAGTGCCGAGTTCTTTTCTTCCTGAGTGCGCTTTCTATCCACACTGGTAAATTTGCTGATAGCGGCCTTAATGGCAGAGTAAAAAGCTATTTCGCACCGATACTCTTTGGCCTCATCCAAGGTACTGCATAGTGAGTATGATTTTGTTGCCGCCAACACTAAGTCTAAGAAACGCTTTTTGCCATCCTCTAAGCCAAGTACATAGTTAGCGGCAGGCACCAATAGTTTGTGCGCTTGAGTTTCATACCCCGATATGTCCAAACCATCGGATTTTGGTGTTTTACCAAACATGCCACGGATAGCATCAATTTTTTCTAAAAGAATGGAAAACGCTTCTTCTGCATTGAGTGTTGGCTCGCCTTTACCTTTAGAGTCTGTATAGGTTTTCAATGCTTGCTTAAGCTCGTTAGCAATACCAATGTAGTCAACAACTAAACCGCCTGGCTTGTTTTTAAATACGCGGTTAACCCGCGCAATGGCCTGCATCAGGTTATGGCCTTTCATCGGTTTATCCACGTACATAGTGTTACAACAAGGCGCATCAAACCCCGTTAACCACATGTCCCTGACAATGACCAACTTCAGAGGATCATTCATATCTTTAAAGCGCTTTTCTAAGCGTTTTTTGGTTTTTTTGTTATAGATATGGGGTTGCAAAAGTGGCTTGTCCGAAGCTGACCCTGTCATCACAATCTTAATCGCCCCTTTTTCAGGATCATCCGAATGCCATTCTGGGCGCAGTGCAATAATCTCATTGTAGAGATGCGCACAGATATCACGGCTCATAGCCACTATCATGGCTTTACCATCCATAGTGGCATTGCGTGTCTCAAAGTGCTCGATCAAGTCAGCTGCAACTTGGCTTAATCTAGGCGTCGCACCAACAAGCTTTTCAAGACGGCTCCATTCCCCCTTAGTTTTTTCACGGTTGCTTACGTCCTCTTCGTCCTCTACCACTTCATCAACTTGATCGGACAACTCAGCGATTTCAGCATGGTTCAAATCAAGCTTTGCCAAGCGTGACTCATAATAAATAGGAACGGTTGCGCCATCATCTACTGCATCTTGAATGTCGTAGATGGACACATAGCCACCAAATACAGCGCGAGTGTCTTTGTCTTCTTGTGAAATGGGTGTACCAGTAAAACCAATAAAGGAAGCAGACGGTAGCGCATCGCGCATATGCTTGGCGTAACCAAACTTATATTGACCATCTGCACTTAAGGTGGCTTTCAGGCCATATTGGCTGCGGTGTGCTTCGTCTGAGATAACAACTATATTGTGACGCTCATTGAGTATTGGATGATGCTTCTCGTCGTCAAGCAGGGCAAACTTTTGCACTGTGGTAAAAATGATGCCGCCAGACTCTCTTTCAGCTAACAACTGTCTTAGCGCATCCCTGTCAGATGCTTGAACAGGCGTTTGCTTCAAGAGCTCAACTGCGTTGCAGAACGTGGCATAGAGCTGACCATCTAGATCATTGCGGTCGGTAACAACAATCAGCGTTGGGTTATTCATAGCCTTTTGTTGAAGCAACATACCGGCATAACAACACATTGAAATACTTTTGCCGCTGCCTTGAGTGTGCCAAACCACACCTGCTTTTTTACTACCAGGTACTACCTCATCGGCATAGGTTGCCCGCTTCTCTGTTACGCCATCAATTTGCTGAGCCGCAATGACTGTCGTCTTTACCGCTTCTCGCACAGCATGAAACTGGTGATAACCAGCAATCTTTTTAATGATCGTCTCACCGTCTGTTTCAAACAATACAAAAAATCGTATGTAATCCAGCAGCAACTCACGATCAAAAAAACCGCGAACCATGGTTTCTAGCTGCCACTCCAGTAAAGGTTTATCGTTTTCATTATTAATAGTGCGCCAAGGCATAAAACGCTCTTGGTTAGCAGTTAGAGAGCCGACCCGAGCGGTGTAACCATCACTGACTACTAGCGCCTCATTGAAGATAAAAAGGTCTGAGACTTCATCTTTATAGGTTTGCAGTTGATTAAAGGCATCCCAAATATCGGCATTTTCATCGCTTGGGCTTTTCAACTCAAGAACAGCAATCGGTAAGCCGTTGATAAAACAAATGACATCAGGCCGACGTGGCTGTTTGGTGCCAGTAATCGTGAACTGATTGACGACAGTAAATAGATTATTGTTCAAGTTATCGAAGTCGATAATAAAAACATGATCCTGTATCGATTCACCATCGGCTCCCTTATATACAACAGGAACTCCTTGCAACAAGAAACGATGAAAAGAACGGTTACTTGTAACTAAATCAAAAAAATCAGGTTTTAATATAATGGCTTTAAACTGTTCATAGCAGATATCTATTTGAACAACAGGAATATGGTTATTGATTTTTTCAAATGCTAATTTTAAGTAAGTTTCTAAGATAACGTCAGAGTAATTCTTTCTCAGAGGATTGTTGCCATCTGGACCAATATCAGGCCCATGAAGAATATCCCAATGATTTTCCCTAAACCAACCTAAACAAAGGCTCTCTAGATTTTCTTCATTCATAACTTTAATCCCTCTCTATATACAGCTCTTCAGAGATTCTGATCCAAACAGCTCCATTCGGGGATCTAATCATCTTGTCGTCATCACTAATCCACCCAAAAGTTTCAATGCTATCACCAATTAACTTAGCTACTTTTATATCCATTTCCTTTACTTCAGCAAGCGAATAACATCTTCGCTGCCCAAGCTTGGTATTACAAGTTGCATGCCCCCAAGAAACGTAGAAGTGATTATGATGCAACCGTTCATATTCAAGTGGAATCATATGAAATAGATTTACTGTAGTAGAACGATTGGTTCCATCTACTATTAGGCCAGAGTTTAAAAGAGATTCTTCATTCTCAAGGTTTATATGACTATGAAGCTCATCATATGAAATTCTTTTGAGGCATAGTGGGCAAGTTGTAATATTTCCTTTCATCATCCCAAGATAGTTATAGTGAACCCCATCACTAAGTGAGCACTCATCTAGAATTAATTTCAGATGTAATGCTTGTGATGCTGTATATGGGCTAGACGATGTATGTATAATTTGCCATGCTAAAGATGCTTGTGATAGAAAATTAGTTTCCTTGTTAGCATATTCAGGAGCAAAAATCCCCTGCGGTGGCCCTTCGATAACTTCATTTTTTATAATTTTCTTGCCTCCACCAACTTTTGGAAGGCGAAGAATATAATGCCCTTTGTCTAATACTTCTGAACTTCTTTTTTCAACGATATTTCCATTCTTATCCTCCAAGTGACGAACGGACCATTCGTCAAGCGGTGGAAACTCATCAAAAGATTGATGAGAGCGATACAATACAAAAGCATTTTCACCGATTACGAGTGGCTCACCATCTGGCAAATTTATTTCACTCAAAATACCTGAAGAAATAAAAGCTTGATCAGGGTACAGCCTTACGATGTACCCATCTTCATAGTTTGAAGTATCAATAACATTAATCTTTTCAAAAGGAATGATAACTTTATTGTTTCTATAAACATGATTTTGATAAGCCCCCTTCTTTCCTCCTCGCGGTGTTGCGTAGCCTGCTTTTGAAAGTTTTTTCTTATCTTTTTCTTCCAGAAATGACCAGCAGTTAGTCGGCCAAGGATCGCACTTCCCAGTATGACCAATCAACTTTCGGCAACTACCTTTTTGACACAAACCAATCATAATGAGAGCCTTTTACTAAGATCATCTATTGAAAGCTCCCCTGAAAATAGTAGGAACATCACTTGATTTATTGTCTTTTCTAACTCGTTACTTTCTGCTTTTATATTGCTAAGTTGCTGCATATCTAATGCGGATTGTTCTAGTGCATGCCCTGATAGTTTACAAAACTGAAGTGCGCTAATTACTTTCAATATTTTGTCTTGTACATCTACTGAAGGCACTGATATGTGAAACTCAAAGAGATCACTTTTATAGAGTTCAGGATATGTTGAACCATTAGCAACTGCGTCAAGATAAGGCTTATTCAAGCGAAACCAATATGCTAAATAAAGCGGCCTCAAAAGTGGCCCACATGTAAAATTCAAAAAACCTTGATTTGTAGCCATAGGAACAGTGTTGACAGCAACTGCACCAACAGGGGCTCTTTTACTGAGCATTACTGTTCCTGCAGGCAATAGTTTTGCTGCCGAACTTTTAAGACCTAAAGTAGTGATATTTCTCTCTGTTTTACTGACGTAAACACCATCCATGTCAGTAATTTCTTTGGGAGTTAGCCATGGAATATCTCCTTCCCAATAATCATCTTCATTTGTTTTGGGTGTGCCACCTGATTCAACCTGAAGAATTAATCCAGTTTTTTTACAAGCCTCTAAAGTTCCATGAAACCAATCTTTATGACTTAATAGAAATGGTTCAGCCATTTGAAACTTTCTCCATTATTTGTTTTGTTTTTTCAGCCGCCAGAACTACTTCATTAAGCCTATTACTTACTTTTTGAATATTCTTAAACATTTCAATCTGTGCTTCCTTCGATACAAGATTTTTCCTGTCAAAACCCACATATCGACCTGGTACAAGGGCATATTTATGCCTTTCTATCTCACTTATATCAACACTTCTACAAAACCCAGGCTGATCTTTGTATCCTTCAGATCTAACCCAGTCTTTATAACAATCCGCTATTTGTTCTATTTCAGACTTTGATAGAGATCTGATTACTTTAGTCTCAAGAGTTCCTAAATTTTTAGCATTGATAAATAGCACATTTTTCGCTCTGTTTTGTCTTTTGTCTTTTGCTTTACTAAAGCACCAAATACATGCACCAATTTGCGTGTTAGTGAATAAATGTGTCGGGAGAGCAATCACACAATCTAATAAATTACTATCAACGATGGACTTCCTTATTTCATATTCGTCTTTAGCATTTACGGTCAAAGACCCATTTGAAAGTAAGATTGCTGCCTTACCATTAGAATTTAGGTGATGGATAATATGTTGAAGCCATCCATAATTAGCATTCCCTTTTGGAGGTGTTCCATACATCCATCTTATATCTCCTTGTAACTTTTCACTCCACCATTCTTTCATGTTAAACGGAGGATTTGCCATTACGAAATCAGCTTTAAGATCTGGATGCTGATCATCTAGAAAAGTATCAGCGTTTTTATTCCCAAAATTAAAATCAATGCCTCTTATAGCCATATTCATAGCCGCAAGCTTCCATGTGGTAGGATTGCTTTCTTGACCATAAACAGATATGTGTTTTTTTTGTTCTGATGCGTTGTATTTTTTTTCTTTTGCGTGTTCTTCAATAAATTTTTCACTTGAAACGAAAAATCCACCCGACCCCATTGCAGGATCATAAACCCGCCCCTGATATGGCTCTAGCAATTCAACAATTAGAGTAACAATACTTTTAGGTGTGTAATACTGCCCACCTTGTTTTCCCTCAGCCAACGCGAATTGCCCCAAAAAATATTCATATACATGACCAAGAATATCTTTGCTTTTTAAGCTTAACTTCTTTCCATTAAACTCAGGATTACTAAAACTCGTATCAGAGAATCTATTTATTAACTCTGTTAGATTCGTGTTTTCAACTTCGTAACGACTTATTCGAGGTAAAACTCCCTTTAACTTTGGATTTGCTGGCTTATCATTTATCCGATGCGACTCTATTTCATCCAGTGCATTGTCAATCAACCATGAAATTGATCTCAATTTAATTTCATTTCCATGACTATCTTTGTCAATTACACTACCGATCGGAAGAGAAGCAGTACTTTTTATAAATTTCCATCTTGCCCTTTTTGGTATCCAGAAAACGTTTTTCTCTTGATAGTATTCGTGCAGTTCTAACTCTGCATTGACCGCATCGTTGTATTCTTCGTCAGAGTCATAATCTTCACGAGGCATGTAATAAATATTGTCATCGCTATCGTCCTGAGTAAACAACTGACGTAACTCTTGTTGGCGCTCTTCAAAAGCGTCTGACACATACTTTAGAAAGATGATCCCTAGCACGACATGCTTATAGTTAGCGGCATCGAGGTTGTTACGTAACCGATCGGCTGCCGACCACAACTTTACATCGAGTTCTTTTAAAAACTGCTGTTCTGAATTATTCATGTTCTTCCCTATGCTGTGACGCTATCGAAACCAGGCGCAATCGCAAGGTTACCGACACCGTATAAAGTTTGATAATTTTTTAACCATAAATGAAATTCGGGTGTTTTTAGCTGAGCTGCTTTGGAGCAATCGACATTCCATTGTCTGAGTAAATAACCTGCCGTTGCCGCTCTAATCTCAATCTTTAAAACACCACCTTTCATGCCATAGTCAAGCTCAATCGCTTCGCTGTGCTCTATGCGTGGGTGCGGTACTAACTCAAGCTCTACAAAGCGATTCCATTGCCGGTCTTGGGTTTCAAGTTCAGCCTCTGACAGAATGGAATCCTCAAGCACGACCGCTGCTTTAATTCGGGTAAGCACAAAGTCACGGAACCCATTTGGCGCTCCGCTTTGGCCATGCTTGCGGTCAAAACCACGAACGTGCCAACGCAGGCCATTGTCCACCAGCGTATGCGGCACTATTTCACGCGTAGTTTCACCACTCGATAACGACACATAGGTAATGCTCAAGGCTTTGCCTTTGTGGATGGCTTCGGTGACCTTCGCCACTATCGACAAACTCGGCTTGTTAAGGTGATAAGGCGCTTCACAAGCCAATGGTGGTTTTACCTTTCCAGTAAAGCCATCTCCGTAGCCTTGGCTAATGGTTGCCAGTGTTCTGACAACGTCGTAGTCGAACAAGGGTTCAAAAGCTTCACCGCGCTTATGCAATTTGAGCTTTTGGTCATACTCAATGTTGCCTGGCGCAAGCTCTCGGTACATGGTGAAGTCTTTCGTTGCTTGTGCAGCAGCTATGCTGAACCGATCTACTAAGTCTGCCCGTACCGCTTCTCCCTTAAACAATAAGGTGAAATCGATGTGGGCAATGCGATCCCTGGTTGCTTGTGGCAACTGCGCTATCTGCGAAAGCCTATCTGGCTTCACCACTACCGTTTGTTTCAGACCATCATTTGTCATGCGTCTTGTTTATCCAATTCAACCAGATTCTTAAAACTCTGTTTATAAAGTACGGTCAGACATCGCGTAATCACATTGAATAGTGTCACTCAATGCTGCTCTTCATCCGCAATGACTAATCAATCTCTACCGGTTGAAGCTGGACAGATGGCCATAAAACACTGAATAGGCTTCAACCTAATTAATTTTATTAGGTATCATCCTATCACAAATTATTTTGTAGGGAAGACTAAGCGGCAACTTTTTGATCTGGATTGCAATTGCCGCTCAGGTATGGGCGTGAAGACCTTGTTTGGTGCCATCGATGATAGTTGCTATCAATCAATGCGCTACCCGAACCAGTGGCACCACGATGTAACTGCAATGAGATACCCCTTTGTCCGACTCTGTAGACATCAGGGCTCGTTGCTCACTCTCCCGAATGCGCCTGGCGACTTCTGCCTGGGCTGGTAGCAATGGCAGCATCCCTTCAGCAATCGCGTCCGGTGCAGACTCTTGGCCACAGGACATCAAGTGCTTCCATGGATCTTTAAGAAAGCGCTCGAACGTGATGCCAAATTCAATGATGCGGGCAGAGACGAAGATTTCGCCCCAGTATTCAATGTAGGTGTCTTGGTACATGGAAAGATTCCTCTTGTTGGTTAAACCATGAGTTCACTTTCCATTTTCCAGAGATTCTCAAATATGCAAGGCTTAACTTATAGAGAGCTACAAAGCTTTAAATCGATTGCGAGCATCTTTGTAGTCATAGTGGGCATGTTCTGAGCCACGATGGTACAAATCATCCAGGTAAGTTTGTTCCTGCGGTAACTCGTCTTCGCTGATTTCGCGCCACCAATGCTTGTTGGCACCTTTAACACCGTCATGCCAGCGGTAACCACGCTCTTTTAAATAGTCCTTTACGTCAAACGGCGCACCAAACGCACGAACTAACACAGTTCGCCTGTCCGCTTCAGACAACAAGTTTGCAACGGACTCGGGCAACAAATGGAACAACCAGGCCATCGCCAAACAATCGGTTGCAGCTCGGTGTCCTTCATAAAACCAACCTAAGCGAAGCAGCAGGTACTCAAGCTTTCGACTTTCAAAACCCAGTGCCTTCCAATCTATGCCACTGGCTGAACAGGCCCAAGATAGATGGCCTAATGCAGCAAACCGCTTTTCAAAGAAAGGACGATCAAACTGCGCATTGTGTGCAACCACCAGCGGATCATCGGATAACCAACTCGCTACCAGTGAATCATCAATGTGCTGGCCTTGCACCATATCATCGGTGATACCGGTTAACTCGGTAATCAGCTCGGGGATAGGCTTACCGGGATCTTCATACAAGCTGATCACATCAACAATCGACACAATCCGCTGAGCAGAGGGGCTGTAAAGCACCTTAACCATACCAAGCTCAATAATGGACTCGTCCTCGGCAGACAGTCCGGTTGTCTCTGTATCGAGCAGCACCATTGGCTGTTCATCACCAACCATAGGAGAAAGTTCAAGTGGCCAGGACTGCGGCTCACGCGTTAATGGAATACGCTCCAGCAATCTAAAATCTTCTGGTCTTTCTGGAATATCCGCGAGGCGCTCTAGCGGAAATGGCGCAGGGGCTCTTGTCATTGATGGTTCCTCTTCAATTCTATTGTTCGCTTTGGGTTATTTCACTGTGCCACAGGTTTCTCTAAATGCACCTTGGATACCTCAGCGTTTTTTTGATCTTTCTACTGGGTGACCCATGTATGAAGGCTTTGGCTAAGCCTTTCAGAAAGCCTTAGCTAAACCCTTTAGGTAACCCTTACCGATACCCTTTAGGTATGGCTTAGCCAACCCCTTTTCAAACGGTTGAAAAAGGCTTGAACTGAGTTCGACTGAGCATTTTAATGATGCTCCTGACTTCGCTTTAAGCCAGTAAATTCAATACGAAGCAGAATTTTACTAACTGTTTTTAAACCCTTTGCAAAGGGTTCAACAAGCCTTGTTTGACGGTTACTTGACCCATGCGTTAACCAGTAGCAGTAACAGGATCAGTAACAGAAACAAGAGCAGTAGGCAGAAGCAGTATTGTCCAAGCCTTGCAGGCTTTGACGAGGGCGAGCAATCCCCACATCAAGCTTTTCAACACAAAAAAGAAATCACCCACGACACAACGTCTTACTCGAACAACTACAGTTTTACCTACAATTTTACTTGTAGAAATCAGCATAGCATCAGATACTGTATAAACAAACAGTATTAATTCTATTTTTTCGAGGTTCGTCATGAGTGTCTCGCTGATAGGCCGTAGCGGCGCACTTGCCTTCATCAAAGCCAAGCGCCTTCGTATTCCATTGTTCATGGAACGTGTTTCTGCTGGTTTTCCCTCACCAGCGCAGGATTATGTTGAGCAAACGCTCGACCTCAACGAGCTGTGCATCAAGCGACCGGCTGCAACGTTCTTTGTGCGTGTTGAAGGTGATTCAATGATTGATGCTGGGATTCACCCAGATGATATTTTGGTGGTTGATCGTTCTGTTCAAGCAGAACACGGTGACATTGTCATCGCTGGCATCCATGGAGAACTCACGGTAAAGGAGCTTCAACTAAGGCCGTGCGTCAAGCTGATCCCAAGAAACCAGGCGTATGAGCCCATTCATATTCCTGAAGGGGCAGAGTTAGAGATATTTGGTGTGGTCACCAATGTGGTGCGAAACATGCGCCGTAAGTCGTGACTGTCCCATGCCTGTATTTGCCTTGGTGGACTGCAACAACTTTTACGCCAGTTGTGAGAAGCTGTTTCGTCCTGATTTAAAAGATACGCCGGTTGTGGTGCTGTCCAACAATGACGGCTGCGTGGTTGCACGCTCGCGTGAAGCTAAGTTACTCGGTATTAAAATGGGCGTACCCGTCTTTCAGATCAAAGCCGAAATGCAGCGCCATGGCATTTTGGCATTCTCCTCTAACTATGCGCTTACAGTTGGGAAATACTTTAGACATCACATGTTGTAATGTTTCAGGTTGTATAAATTAGACGTCGAGATGAGGGGTGGTTACAATTTTTACTATTGGTTAAGAAATATCTTGAAAAAGTAGATGTATGAACGCGTAACCCCCTGGGGGAAGGCTTAGCAGTGTGAATAACGGATGATTTAGGTGTTAATGTGATTGAACAAAATAGGTCGTTTCCAGATGACTTCGGCTTTGACTATTGTCTTATGTGGATTAGTACGGAGAAATATCCCTCATTTATAAGTAGGCCACACCCTGACAGTGGCGAGATCATCCATGACGTTAGGGACAACTCAAAACCATTTGCTCATAAACTTCCAATTTTAATAGACCCCGATGGTATCAATGTGGTGCCAGTGAATCTATATCTTCACTCTTTGTTGGCAGATCCAGATATATCCTCCGATAAGACGATTCAATCCCATGCAGTTGCGTTATTGAGCTTCTATCGGTGGTTGAGCACGGAAATCCCCGAACATACACACCCAAGGACTGGCCTTCTGGTTGATGAAAAACCTCCGTTAACAATATATGACTGCACCGAGAAGGTAGAGGAAAGTCCAATCGTGAGATATCGAGACTATTTATTGGAAAACCTTTATACCAAGGATGAAACTGGAAAAGTCGGTGGTTCTCCAAGTACAGCCTCTTCAGTGGTCCACCGAATGCGATTTCCGTCTGCATCTGTTGAAGTTGGGCGAC